>Ga0209319_1000188_pt1 | contig 101442 bp, 87 predicted proteins | sample RifGroE2_FD_184000 | JGI IMG/M metagenome (GOLD analysis project Ga0209319, IMG submission 184000) | Groundwater microbial communities from Rifle, Colorado - Groundwater E2 (SPAdes) (version 2) | ecosystem: Environmental > Aquatic > Deep subsurface > Groundwater | place: Rifle, Colorado, United... | reverse complement strand
AGATTGCTCGGTTATGTTAAAGAAAAAGCTGAGTTACTTTATGACCATTGTATTGAATCGCAAAACTGCCTCGGATACGACATAGTTGTATTCCCTGATGAACAGAGGTTAACCACATATTTCGATCAAATAATTGCCACCTTTCTTGAGCAAGAAGATAACAGAGTTGCCGAACAAACATTTATGGAAGAAGAAGACAAATATTCTACTATTCAACGTGATCAAGAAACGACAAAAACTGAAAGCATTTTCATGGATCAAGAAGATACTTGTGCGACGTTCCTGCGAAATCAAGAGAGGGATCAGACACAACGTCTACAAAAAGAAAAAGCGAAACAATGCGCACAAGAAATCAAAAAGAACCTTCAAACGACCGCTATGGATCAATTAATTGTTGATATCAAAAATGAACTTTTAGCTTATCAACAGCATTTAAAAAAAACACATCCTAAAATGTTCGCATCAAAATCTACAAATGCATACCCTTATAAAAAATGGGAAGCAGCCCAAAAACTTCAAGAGGCATTGGAACGACCAACTCCTGCAGCAGCATATAAAGCATATAATGAGGAACTAGGCGCGCAACAAACATGGATGATTACTGTTAAAGGGAAACCTGCAACTAAAATCATGACAACCAAAGAAATTCTTTCTGCCCACAAAGATTCTTGGGGCAGAAAATTTGCTAATAGAATAACTTTTGGACTAGTTAAACTAAAACCTCATTACGGCGAAGCACTTGTTAGAATAACTGATCAATTTTTCAACAGCGCAAAGCAGCAAAAAAAACAAGAGACTACAAATATCCCTAAAGATAAGTCACCAATTCCAGCATTCCGCGGACCTTCCTCTTCCCCTGCGGCTTAAAAACGCCTGTCCTTGCCCAACATTCCATTGCAAATCCGTTTAAAACGATTAAAATTCGCGCCGTATTAAATTAAAAGGAGATCCCTATGCCAGTCGCTAATTATTCAAAATATTGTGAAATGCTCGCACACGCGAAAAAAAATAAATTCGCGTATCCCGCAATCAATGTGACCTCGATGTCAACGGCCAATGCCGCCCTCGCCGCTTTTGCCGCTAAAAAATCCGATGGGATTATTCAAGTGTCGACAGGTGGTGCTGAATTTGCCTCTGGTGCAACCATCAAAGATGCCGTTTTAGGCGCGATTGCGATCGCCAATCACGTTCATTTAGTCGCGCAAAAATATAATATTTATGTCGCCCTGCATACCGATCACTGCCCCGCCAAGAAAGTAGACAGCTTTTTAATGCCGCTCATCGACGAAACTGAACGTCGCCGAAAGGCAGGTTTACCTAATTTATTTAACAGCCACATGTTTGATGGCAGCGAATTACCGTTGAAGGAAAATATGGACATGGCGGTGAAATTGCTCGAACGATGCCGTCAAAATGAAATTATTCTTGAAGTTGAAGCCGGCGTTGTCGGTGGCGAAGAAGACGGTGTGAATAACGAAGGTATGCCAGCCGAAAAATTATACACAACACCCGAAGATATGATCGAAGTGTATCGTCGATTAAGCAAAGTCGAAGGCGCCAAATATATGTTCGCAGCAACATTTGGTAACGTGCACGGTGTTTACAAACCCGGCAATGTTAAACTTAAACCCGAAATTCTTAAAAAAGGTCAAGCAGCCGTCATCGCCAAACACGGTAAAAACGCTGAGTTTGATCTGGTATTTCATGGTGGATCTGGTTCATTGCTCGAAGAAATTCACGAGACATTAGATTATGGCGTCATTAAAATGAACATCGATACCGATACGCAATACGCGTTTACGCGTCCGATTGTCGATCACATGTTTAAAAATTATGACGGCGTTTTGAAAATCGAAAGTGAAGTCGGTAATAAAAAATTGTACGATCCGCGCGCTTATTTAAAGAAAGGCGAACAAGGCATGGCCGAGCGCATCAAAGAAGCTGCGGATATGTTGAAATCGACCGGACATACGTTGTACAAGGATTGAAACGCGGAATAACTACGCACGTCATCCGGTGGGATGATGGGGGACTGGATCCCGCGATCAAGTCGCGGGATGATGAAAAAGCGGAATCCCGCGGCTTGACCGCGGGATGACAGAATCATAGTATCCCCACAGAGCAAATATAATAGTCGAGGTATGCGTATGATATCTTCCGTTCTAGCGATCACATCCAGCCCGAGACATCCTTCTAATTCAGAAACCCTACTCGATTATGCCGTTGAAGGCTGTCGCGAAACAGGTGCTTCTGTCGAAAAAATTCGCTTAACCGATTTCATGATTCGACCTTGTATCGGTTGTAATGGTTGCCATAAAACGACACGCTGCGTTTTATCAGACGACTATCAAATGCTGCACGATAAATTGCAAAACGCCAATCACCTGATTTTTGCAATGCCTGTGTATTTCGGTTCGATGTGTGCACAATTAAAATGCTTAATCGATCGTGGACAAACTTTTTGGGTCGATAAATACATCCTGAAAAATAAACCCGCTCAATCAATCCACCGAAAAGCGTTATTACTCATCACGTCGGATCACGATAATGTGGCTTATGTTAAAAATATCGAAGAAATTTTTAGGTATTACTTTTTGAGCTTGAATATTAAAGAGCATCAAACCATTTATCAGCCGCATCTGGAAAATAAACAAGACATTTTAAATTATCCCGAAACATTAGAGCGATGCCGTATTGCAGGAAAACAATTGTGTGTGAAAAATTTAGGATTCCAGTGCAAGGTCTCCCCTACGAGTGAGTAAAAATCAGAAGAGAACCAGCAATTCCCGCGCTAAACTGGAGGGCAGATAAATCAAAGGTTTTAGCGTTAGCAACAGCTAATAGACCCGTATGAGCAAAACAATAATCTCACCCGATATAATCTCAAAAAAATTTCTTTTCTTGACCCAAATTCTCGCTTATCCAGTCAGCAAAACTCTGGTAAAAAATGCAGTAAAAACCATGACAAATCTCAACAGAACCCGTAGTATTCTACGAATATAATAAGCGAACCGAAGGATAGACTGTATATGATTGTTGTTCTCTATAACACCGTTGGTATTTTGGGTGATTTTTTTGTTTTAGCGGCCTATTTTCTATTGCAACTCCGAAAGCTGAAGGCCGAATCGGTAACATATTCGCTGTTAAACTTCATAGGCGCTTTATTTATTTTATTTTCCCTTTGTTTTGCCTGGAATCTCCCAGCGGTTATTGTCGAAAGCGCCTGGGCTTTACTGAGCCTTTATGGGTTACTTCAAACGATACGATCGCGTCATAATAAAAAAGGGAGCGCTACCCATGGTTAAATTTTCTAATCTCATTGGATTTTTGGGCGATTTTCTCATTTTATTGCCCTTCTTTCTTTTGTTGTGCAAAAAAATGAAAGCCACCACGATTGCCTATTCGCTCTTAAATTTAATTGGCATTTTAATGCTTTTGTTTTCATTGTATTTTTCTTTTAATTTATCAGCCGCCATCATTCAAATCTCCTGGGTATTTATCAGCTTATACGGTTTGATTCGAGCCATCAAAGAAAATGCAAAAACACACTCCTAATCTAGACATGAAGACCCACATAAAAAAACAACACTGCATTTTTTATTTAGTGGCGCTTTTTTTCGGTATTGCGATTGTTTATTTTTTATTTCTCGGCACCTATCCACTCTTGACGCCCGATGAATCGCGTTATGCGGAAATCGCCCGAGAAATGATTGAAACCAAACAATATATTGTTCCACATCTTAACTATGTTCTCTATTTTGAAAAACCTGCTTTATTTTATTGGATCATTGCCTCGGCATTAAAATGCTTTGGATTACACGAATGGAGCGTTCGTTTTTGGACAGTCATCTTTGCAATTAGCGGCTGCGGCCTCACCTATTTCGCCGCCTCGCGATGGTATAATCGCACGACAGCATTTTATGCAACCGCTCTGCTCGCAACCAGTTTTTTATATTTCATCATGGGACACATGGTCGCGCTAGATTTACCCGTGTCCATTTTTTTAACAGCCACATTGGTATTCTTTTATATTGGGGTTCAACACCCAACCTTATCCACACAAAAATATTATTTCTGGCTATCAGCGATCATGGCTGCCTGCGCGGTACTCACCAAAGGACTTATCGGCATCGTTTTCCCCATCGCCATCATTGGCACTTGGGTTTTATTATTGAACCAGTGGCGCTCATTAAAACATTGGCCAATCATTTCATCGATTTTATTATTTTTAATCCTTGCCTTACCATGGCATATCATCATGCAGCTTCGTCATCCCGCCTTTTTTAATTTTTATATTATCGGCGAACATTTTTTACGCTATAGCACATTAGAAGCCGCGCATGAGGAACCGTTTTATTTTTATCTTGGCATTTTGTTGGTTGGATTTCTACCTTGGTCGACATTTTTACCACAAGCAATCAAAGCCCATTGGCCCACTTGGAAAAATCGCGCGACCTATCAAACTGAAATTTTTTTATTTGCCTGGATTTTCATTATTTTCACTTTCTTCTCTTTTTCTGGCTCAAAACTGATTCCTTATATTTTACCCATCTTCCCGCCGCTTTCGATTTTAACAGGACATTATTTCGCCCTGCAATCATCCCGAAAAATAAAGGGCATCACGATAGGGTTTTGTGTATTACCCTTCATTAGCTTCGCGTTCGCCACCTATTTAATCTTATTACCGCATTATTACGATCTCATGAATCCGATTGTCGGCATGAAATTTTTATATTTATTAGCGATCATTTTTACGCTCGTCACGATGATCAGTTTAGTCATTTATTGGCGGCTCACGATTAAAGCCGCATTCATTTCTCTGAGCGTGGGCTCCCTGATTTTTTTATTGGTTTTATTACTCGCCATCCCTTCAATCGACCATGACTCTATCCAATCACTCGCTGTCGCGCTCAAACCCTTATTAACGCCGCAAGATGAAGTGATTAATTACAAACGTTATAATCAAGACTTACCTTTTTATCTACAAAGGCGCGTCACTTTAGTGGACTGGTTTGTGAATGAATTAGAATTCGGTTATCACCATCAAGATCATGTCACTTGGATGATTGACTCAACTGCTTTTTGGGAAAAATTTCAAGGAACGAAAAGAATTTTTATTGTCACGCGTGTCACGGACTTGGCGAATATGCGACGTGATCATCCGCAATTAACCTTTTATCCGATTGCGCAAACACAGCGCAATGTATTGCTCAGCAATAGACCCGTAAGTTAAACGGCGAGCGTGCTGCCCGCTTGAGCCTCTGCCCATCGCAACGAACCATCAATCCTATAAAAACACTTCTTGGCTTTTCAAGGGTCGATCGCCCAGCAAAGGCGCTAACGCCAAGCGCATAAGTTTTTTAGCAGCGCGCAGTACTTCGACAGAATGATATTGATGGCAAGCAATAGCAGAAAGATGTTCGCCTTGAAAAACATTAGGCGACTCACGCTCCAGGCAATCAATCGCTAAAAATCCTTGATGCGGGATATAACGATAATATTGGTTTGGCTGAATCGGGTGATGCGTGTTAAAGACATGAGTGAGCGGCAAGGCATATCCCATTTTTTCCAAAAATTCTTGCTCGAATAAACGCAAAATGACCTGTTGTAAAAAAGTATTTTTACCCTCTCGATAAGAGCGGTCTTGCGCTAAAGCTAACAGGGTATTTTCATACAGAGAAAAAATATCTTCATGCACATCCTGATGCGACAATAAACGCACCAATAATTCATTTAAATATAACCCACACCATAAACTCATCGCTTCCAAACGAATGGGTGAAGCCCCTACGTCGATCGTATGCAATACCGGCAATTCACCTTTCCCTCGCCAAGCAATCATCAGCGGAATAAAAGGCTGCGCTAATAAGGCAATTTGTTTCGATCGTTTAATGCCTTTCGCCAATAATGTCATGCGTCCTTTATGCTGTGTGAAAAAATCCATCAACAAGCTGGTTTCGCGATAAGGACGCGTATGTAAAACAAAAGCTTTTTCTAATGTTAATGATTGGTTCATAGATGTTGATGGCCCTCTAGCAAAACGTAGAGAGAAGATATTTCACAATCGTCATCCCGCGGCTTGATCGCGGGATGACGATTTCCAGAATAATAAAAAACCCATAACACAACGATATATCCCTTTCAATCACACCAGACTCGAAACAAATTTTTCATCCTCGGACCATCCTGTCTTGACCTTGACCCATAATCCCAAAAACACTTTACACTGAAAAAGTTTTTCAAGCTCTGATCGCGCAAGCGATCCCACTTGTTTTAATCGAGCTCCTTTTTGACCGATAATAATGGCTTTTTGTCCTGGTCGCTGCACCCAAATCGTGACATGAATATGCAGAATCTTTTCTTTTAATTTAACATCATCAACAATCACCGCAATGTCATAAGGGACTTCTTGACCCGTTAATCGAATAATTTTTTCTCGAATAATTTCAGCAATAAAAAATTTATCATCTCGATCGGTCACTTGATCTTCTGGAAAAAGATAGGCCTGTTCCGGCAATAACTTCCCAATCATCGCTTCCAGCGAGACCAAATGATCTCGTTTCATCGCTGACATAGGCAATATACCAGCAAAAGACATCTTTTGATTCAGTGTCTCTAAAATTGGCAATAGACTTTCTTTATCTTTAACTAAATCGACTTTATTTAAGGCTAGGATGACAGGGGCTGTGACGGTTTTTATTTTCTCAAAAATCCATTCATCTTCCTGTGTCCAGTAACGCGCATCAACCATAAAAATCAGCACATTCGCATCGGACAATACACTCAATGCGGCGCGATTCATGTAACGATTCAATAATCGCTTTGAGGTTTGATGCAATCCCGGCGTATCGATATAAATGGTTTGCGCGTGCTGATCAGTTTTAATCCCTAAAATTTGATGTTGCGTCGTTTGCGGTTTATCCGAGGTAATACTAATTTTTCGCCCCAAAATATGGTTGAGTAATGTCGATTTCCCGACGTTAGGTCGACCGACAATCGCAACATATCCACAATGTGTTTTTTCATGACTCATGATCGAATGCCCTCAAAACTTGTTCTGCCGCTTGTTGTTCTGCTTTCCTGCGACTATGACCAACACCTTGAATCGCAGAATCGAATAAAGCCGTTTTACATTCAACGGTAAATTGCTGTTTATGCCCGCTGCCTTCTGTTTTAATCAAACGATATTCTGGCAAAGGTAATTGTTTTCCTTGCAATAATTCCTGCAACAGTGATTTTGAATCTTTGTATAAATTATCCAACGAAAGCTCTTTAAAATAAGGCTCATACCAAGCGGTCACTTTTTGATAACACACCATGAGCCCGCCATCCAAATAAATAGCCGCTATAATTGCCTCAAGCGCATCGGCTAAAATAGACACGCGTTCATGACCCCCGCTCATTTTCTCGCCGCGCCCTAATCGCAAAAAATCACTTAAATTAAAATCTTTTGCTAGATTAGCCAAGGCGTCCTCCTTAACAAGGTGCGCGCGTAATCGACTCAACTCACCTTCTGTCGCTTTAGGAAAACGACGATATAACTCGCCGGCGATGATGAAGTTAACAATCGAATCGCCTAAAAATTCGAGGCGCTCATTATTCGTTTTTCCATAACTGCGATGACTCAACGCACACTCGAGCAAATGAATATCCTGAAAAGGATAATCCAAGCGGCCCGTGAGTACTTCCAATTTGTTCTGCTTCACAAATAGCCCTTAATCCTAGTTCAACCAGCCAAGACGCGACCAGCGAATAAATCCTTCCGTCGTTAAATTACCCCAACTCAACCAGATAAAAAAAGCTTTTCCAATCAAATAATCTTCTGGCACAAAACCAAAAAAACGACTGTCACCACTGTTATCTCGATTATCACCCATCATAAAATACATATGTTTGGGAATGATAACATCCACATTGCCTAATTCCTGATTACCGGTTTTATGCTGCAAAATAGCGTACTTTATTCCGCCTAAATTTTCCTCAAAAACGGTCGATGGAATGTTACCAAAAATAGAGGTGGACTCCAGATCTACACCGTCATTTAAATACGTTTGTGACACGGGCTGATCATTGATCGTTAAACGTTTGTTTTTGTACACCACATGATCGCCAGGCAACCCTATAACGCGTTTAATAAAATCGACATGCGGATCACCCGGATATCGAAAAACGACAATATCGCCTCGCTTTGGTTCGCCAATACTCAGGATTTTCTTATTCAATACCGGCAGTCGTAATCCATAAGCAAATTGATTCACGGCTACAAAATCCTTCGGAAGCAAAGTCGGCTCCATCGAACCTGATGGAATAGTAAAAGGTTGCATAATAAAAGAACGAATCAGCAAGACCAGCAAAAAAATCGGAAAAAATGAGCGCGCATAGTCGGTAATCAAAGGCATTTCTTCATTATTTTTTGCACGCGCGCGCGCAAAAAAGATCCAATCAATCAGTGCAATCATACCACTGACTAACGTGAGAATTACCAATAACGTTGGAAAATCAATATTCATCATCATTATTCACCTTCATTGTATAAATCAAGAACGTTCAGGCTCTGGATGATTCCCCTTCGGGCTAAACCGTGATCATTCATCACTTGTCTTTCTCCACACTGAGTACCGATAAAAACGCTTCTTGTGGCAATTCAATTTTACCGACCTTTTTCATGCGTTTTTTGCCTGCTTTCTGTTTATCAAGCAACTTGCGCTTTCGCGATACATCACCACCATAACATTTTGCTGTGACATTTTTACGCATTGCCTTAACCGTCGTTCGAGAAACGACTTGATTGCCAATTGCCGCTTGAATTGCCACTTCAAACATTTGGCGAGGAATCAATTCCTTAAGCTTTTGTGTTAATTCAACCCCTTTTCGATACGATCGATCACGCGGCACGATCGACGCTAAGGCATCTACTTTACTACCATTGATCAAAATATCCAATTTCACTAAATCGGCTGCTTTAAAATGCGTAAATGAATAATCTAATGAGGCATAACCACGACTAACAGATTTTAACCGATCAAAAAAGTCGAGAATAATTTCACGCATCGGCAATTCATAATCTAATGCAACATGCGATCCATGATACAACATTTTTTTCTGAACACCTTGTCGCTCGACACACAGTTTAATGACGCTACCAACATGTTCTTGCGGCACTAAAATATGAGCAGTTGCAATAGGTTCACGCATTTCTTGAATGAAATTGGGTTGTGGTAATTCAGCGGGATTATCAATGTGCAGCGTTTCACCCTTCGTCGTCACAATTTCATAAATCACAGTCGGTGCTGTTGTAATCAAGTCAAGATTGTATTCACGTTCGAGTCGCTCTTGAATAATTTCCATATGCAAGAGACCCAAAAAGCCACAACGAAATCCAAAACCCAAGGCTTCTGAATTTTCCGGTTCATAAACTAAAGAAGAATCATTCAAACTGAGTTTTTCAAGCGCTTCTCGAAAAGCCTGATAATCATCCGAATCGGTCGGATATAATCCAGCAAAAACTTGTGGTTTGACTTTTTGAAATCCAGCCAACTGAGTCTCTGCCGGACGATGTGTGTGTGTTAAGGTATCGCCCACCGGTGCACCATGAATATCTTTAACGCCCGAAACGACATACCCTACCTCACCCGCTTGCAGCTGATCCCGCGGCTGACGTTTCGGGGTGAAAACACCCAAACCATCGATTTGATAACTTTTCCCCGTCGACATCACCAAAATTTTATCTTTAACACGTAATGTCCCTTCTTTCACTCGCACGAGCGAAACAACGCCTAAATAGCTGTCAAACCAAGAATCGATAATGAGTGCTTGCAAAACGCTCTCTGGATTTCCTTTGGGTGGCGGAACTTTAGCGACTAATTCTTCTAACAACGCTTCAAGGCCATCGCCGGTTTTTGCGCTCACCTTTAACGCATTTTTTGCTTCAATGCCGATAATTTCCTCAATTTCTTGAATCACTCGTTCGGGTTCTGTTTGAGGCAAATCAATTTTATTCAAAACCGGGATCACTTCTAATCCCTGATTGATGGCCATATAACAAACAGCAACCGTTTGCGCCTCAACCCCTTGCGAAACATCCACGACAAGCAATGCGCCTTCACAAGCCGATAAAGATCGAGACACTTCATAGGCGAAATCCACATGGCCGGGAGTATCAATAAAATTCAGCTGATAAGTTTGCCCATCTTTTGCTTTATAATGCAACGTCACGCTTTGCGCTTTGATCGTAATACCACGCTCGCGTTCAAGTTCAAGTGAATCTAATACTTGATTTTGCATTTCACGATCAGCTAATCCACCACACCATTGAATGAATCGATCCGCTAAAGTGGATTTACCATGATCAATATGGGCGATAATAGAAAAGTTGCGAATACGAGATTGGGTTGTCATAGGAGAGGAATCCGTTTAGTGAATTCAGCGCAATCCATCAATCCTGTAATATATTTAAAAACCCGTTTTTTCATAATGACTGATCAACTATTTATAAATACTCAGGCTTGACTGCGTAAATACCGGGAACATTACGTAAAAAACCTTTGTAATCTAAACCATAACCCAACAAAAAACGATCCTCAACAAAGAGACCCGTAAAATCGCATCGTTCCACACCGCCGACGGCTCGAGGACGTTTTTTATCAATTAAAGCGGCGCAATATACCTCTTTCGCACCATGCGCTTGACAATGTTGCTTAACGGCCGCCAAGGTCAAACCTAAATCTAAAATATCTTCGACAATCACAATGGTTCTGTCTTTGACATCCACGGAAGGTTCTGCGACCCAATGAATTTCGCGCCCTTCAATTTCTCCTTGATAACGCGTGACATGGACATAATCAATTTGCAAAGGAAAGGTTAGCCTCGTCGCCAATTGCCCCGTAAAAATCACCGCACCATTCATCACGCACAATAATAAAGGATTTTTGTCGACTAACTTTTCATTCATTTCCTTAGCAACTCGATCGATCGCCTGATCAATCGCTTTTTGGTCATAAAGACATTCGGATTTTGATAAAAGATCTACGGCTTCTTTGAGTTCATTTTCAATAAGATGCATGCCTGTTTTCCTCTTCATGGGATTCAATTTTAGATTGGCGCGATTATAGCGAATCTTTCTTGAAAATCGTAATGAATAATCTCAGGTTGGTGCATTTAGGCTACAAAATTGTCTATCGAATTGAAGTGATTGTGATAAAAAAGGATTTATACTTCATTTGTAATTATCTATCTAACCTGAGTTTGGGATAAGAAAGCGCTTTCTTATCCCAAACTCAGGTTATTTATTGCAACAACCCCATAATTTACGGTCGATCGTCAACTGCTTGTTTGGCAGCCGGTAATAGATCTTTTCGAGACAATCCTAAAGCGAGCGCCAACGATCCCGCAACATAAATCGACGAATAGGTCCCGACAATAATACCGATAATGAGTGCGAGTGAAAATGCGTGAATGCTCGATCCACCCCATAAAAATAAGACAATACACACGGATAACGTTAAGCCAGAAGAAATAATCGTTCTCGATAAGGTTTGGTTGATCGCAGAATTCACCACTTCAACAGGCGTGCCGGTTCTCATCTTGCGAAAATTTTCTCGTACTCGATCGAATACGACGATCGAATCATGCAATGAATAACCAATAATCGTTAATACGGCCGCGAGTGAAACCAAATCAAATTCAATATGAAAAAATGAAAAAACACCTAAAATAAGCACCGGATCGTGAACCAGCGAAATCGCTGCGCTAACCGCCAAACGCCATTCAAATCGAAAGGCGATATAAATCATCGTCGCAATCATCGCGACCACCACGGCCAAAATGCCTTTATACGCAAGTTCACTGCTTACTTTCGCGCCAATAAATGCCGCGCTATTAAATTGCGCGCCCGGCAAAGCCGTCACGAGTTGATCTTTGACACGATTTTGCATGTCTTTTTCAGTTTCATTCGGCAGAGCCTTCAAAGCATTCACACCGAGTGTGATCAAAATGGTTTTTGAATCACCAAAACTTTGCACCTGCGCCTCTTCTAAATGGGCTTTCGCAAGATTACCGCGAATTTGATTTAAGTCGACGGCTTGCGGATAGGAAAATTGAATTTGTGTGCCGCCCGTAAAATCGAGGCCTAAATTTAATCCGTGCCGATAAAAAGAGCCGATGGCAATCAAAAAGAGCACAATCGAAACAACAGCCGCGACGGTGCGCAATCGATAAAAATTGATATTGACGGTCGACTTAAAAAATTCCATCTTGATTAACCCTGTACTTTTTGTGGTTGAAAGGATGTTTTTTGAGGGGGATTGATCCCGATTGAAAGCGCTTTAACTTTCTTGGCACCGTAAATCCAATTCACGAGCATTCTCGTGTAAGTTACTGATGAAACAATGGAAGTAAACAAACCGATCGTTAAAGTAATCGCAAAGCCTTTGACCGCGCCAGAGCCTAACGCAAATAAAATAAGACCCACAATTAACGTCGTCACGTTCGCATCGATAATCGTTGCAAAGGCTTTATCATACCCCGCATGAATAGCGGGTTGCGGCGTAATACCTGAGCGGATTTCTTCTCGAATGCGTTCGTAAATCAGCACGTTATAATCGATGGCCATACCGGCTGTTAATACGATACCCGCCAGACCTGCAACCGTTAGCGTAGCACCAATCACCGATAAAATCGCTGTCAAAAAAATCAAATTAACCAGCAGCCCTAAACCCGCCACCAATCCGAACAATCGATAATAAAACAGCATAAACAGCACAATAAACAGCATCCCTATTTCCATCGAGATCGTACCTAAATGAATATTTTGCTGACCTAAGCTCGGGCCAATCGTGCGTTCTGCGATCATCGCCACGGGTGCAGCCAACGTACCTGCACGCAACAGCAAGGCTAAATTTTTTGCCTCATCGGGGCTCGATAAGCCAGTTACCTGGAATGACTCGCCCAATGCGGATTGAATCGTGGCGACGTTAATTACACGGCGTTCTTGTTTGTACGTAATCACGGGTTTCCCATCGACGCCTGTATCTTGCTGCGGTTTTGTTTCAACATACACAACAGCCATCGGCTGCCCGATATTATTGCCTGTCACGCGCGAAAATAGCGTAACATCACTACCCCCTACCCGAATAGAAACGGCCGGTCTTCCCGATTCATCAAAACTCGTACTGGCATCAACAATCGAATCACCTGCCAATAAAATACGATTTGTTAATAATACTGGTGCGCCATTGTAATTAAATAATTCATCACCGACAGGCATAAGACCGCTGACGGCATCACCTGCATCAGCTTTTGAATCCACTAAATGAAATTCCAAATTCGCTGTTTTGCCGATAATATCCTGCGCCTGTGCGGCATCTTGAACGCCCGGTAAATCGACCGAAATGCGATCTGGCCCTTGTTGCTGTACAACAGCTTCTGAAACACCTAGTTCATTCACTCGACGACGAAAGGTATTCATCATTTGATCCATCGTCGACTGCGTCGTACTCTGCGCGGCAGATAACGACAAAGCCCCCGCTAATTGCAGAGGATCCTGATTGAAATTTTTCGTCCACGTATAATTGGGGAATCGATTATTTAAAACATCTTGTGCATTTCGAACATCATCCAACGTCGCTAAACGTATGCCAATACCGGTATTACCTTTTGCGGCAATGCCTGTATAACGGGCTTTGGCTTGACGCAATTCATCACCGATACTACGCACCGCATTTTGCGCTTGTTTTTCAACAATCGAATCGGTATCGACTTGTAACAATAAATCCACACCACCCTGGAGGTCTAATCCCAATTTCATCGGCTGAGCGCCCAGCGCCATCAACGCATTCGGCGTTGCCGACTCCAACGTCACCGCAACGATATAAGGACTGCCGAGCTCATCTCTCAAAACGGTATTCGCTTGCAATTGCGTATCGGTATCTGAAAATCGCACTAAAATATTTTTTTGTTGCAAAATAGCCGATCGATACACTAAATGATGTGCATCCAAAATTGTTTTGACCTGTTGTACATTGCTTTCATCTAACGCCAATCCCGGCGTGGAACTCGAGATTTGAATCGCCGGATCCTTACCAAACAAATTGGGAATCGCATAAACCACAGCAATGAGCAACAAAATAATAAGCAGCGCATTTTTCCAGAGTGGATACTTGTTCATAAATTACTTAATAGTCCCTTTGGGTAAAACAGCGGCCACAGCGCCTTTTTGAATTTTAATAACCGTATTTTCAGCGATTTTCAATTGAATAATGTTATTTTCAATCTCAACCACTTTCCCCATAATGCCGCCATTCGTCAGCACTTCGTCATCTTGTTTCAAAGACCCCAACAAATCGCGGTGTTCTTTTGCCCGTTTGGTTTGTGGGCGCCACAATAAGAAATAAATAAATAAGGCAAAAGCGGCGACCATAATCACGGTGTTCAACATCGGCGCAGGACGTTGCGCAGCCGTTGTCGTTGCAGCACCTGTCGCGGTTGTTGCTGCCGTTGCTGCTGTTGTCGTTGCAGCATAAGCGTTAGAAATAAAACTCATAAGAGGGTCTCCCTAGTGTATTGATAAAGAATCGCCATTATAACAAACTTCGCACGAGATGCTAGCGTGAATCCTGATAGAGTTATATCATAAAGACGATTGTATTGGGTGGTTATCCTATGGGAAATAACACCGGTCAAATGAAAATGGGCGAATGGATATGACAAAATTCAACTTAATGACTGTAATAATTTATTCATTAGGTATTGTGGGTTGGTTAATTTTGTGGAAATGGCTCGTTGGTTATCCGGCATTCAAACATAAAAAATTGCTCTACCTTGTTTTTATCGGCGCTATTTTCACACTCGTTATCAATGCGATATTCAGCATCGCGGCAACAATCCCCCCTTATGACACAGAATTAAAATTGTATGCTTACGTCGAGGAGAACTCGAAAACCGTTGCTCAATTATCTCTGACCATTTGTTTATTTATTGCCGTAGGTTTCACTAAACTATCAACCCTCATGGCAATGGATGAATTAAAACGCTTTATCTGGCTCATCTTTTGGTCACTGTTCATCGCCGTCATAGGATGCCTGCCACTCTATTGGATGCCAGCCAGTGATTTTTGGCTCACCGCACTGCGCCATTTAAAAACTGTACCCTATATATATTCGCTTTTTTTATTGGGCGCTGCGGCTATTTTCTTTATCTATGCGCTTAAATATCGACAACGAAAATCATAGCCAGGCCAATTCCTTTGATTAAAATTTCGCCTCATACAATACTGAATGAAACTGAAATTAAGTTTTCTTTTATCCGTTCTCCTGGACCCGGTGGGCAAAACGTCAACAAAGTAGCCACTGGTGTTTTATTGCGTTTTAATTTGATTCATTCCGTTTTATTACCACACGATCTCCGAGTCCGTTTACAACATCATCTGGCGAATAGAATGACAACGCAAGGCGATATTTTGATTAAAGCGACGCGCTATCGAACACAAGAACGAAATAAACAAGATGCCTTGGATCGCTTACAAGCCTTACTCAATCGCGCGGCGATTCCGCCAAAAAAACGGCATAAAACGAAACCGACCCGAGCGTCTGTCGAACGTCGATTAACGGAAAAAAAGCAACAAGCCAAAAATAAAACGCAACGACGCCAAACACGACACATTGAACAGGATTAAACGATACGATGATTCATGCTTTATCGATTGGTCAACGCCAATTCCCTGTTAATTTAATTCAAGGCCCTTTGGCTGGCATTAGCTCACCTCCTTTTCGCCGTTTAATTTGGCAACAAAGTCACCCAGCTTTTTCTTATACGGAGATGATTTCTTGCAAAACACTCATCCACCCGTCCAAAATATTGCATCAACGTTTTACCAGTAAAGACGCCCAAGAAGGACCGGTCTGTTTTCAGCTATCGGGAAAGAATCCGAAAGAACTCAGTGAAGCCGCTATAATTGCAACTGATTATGGCGCTGATCTCATCGATTTAAATTGCGGTTGCTCTGTTAAAAAAATTCGTCGAAAAGGAACCGGTTCGCGTCTGTTGGATGATCTCTCTCATTTATATCGATTGATTAGCTCGCTTAGGAAAAGCACGAATTTACCGCTCTTAATTAAAATTCGTGTAGGCGAAACAGAAATTTTCAATCGCGAGTTAGCCAAGGTGATTGGAGAGGCTGGCGCCGATGCCGTAGTTGTGCATGGGCGCTATTGGTATGAAAATTACAATACGCCTTGTCATTTAGATGAAATTCGAGTGTTAGTCGAAACCTTGAAAATACCCGTTATCGGCAATGGGGATGTTGCTGATCTTGCATCGCTCAAGAAAATGTTATCGACCGGTTGCTCAGGCGTCATGATTGCACGCGCGAGTGTTGGCCAACCTTGGCTCATTCGACAATTGATTGCAGAAATAAATCATGAACCATTTTCAACTCCTACCACACCAGTCGTCGGTGAACTATTCATCGAGCATATAGCACAATTGATTAACTTCCTGGGCAACGAATCCCTAGCGATTTTACAAGCGCGCAATTTCGCCCCTCATTATGCGCGTTGCTTGTCAAATAAAGAAACATTCTGCACGAAGATAAATACTTGTGATCAATTTGAAAAATTCAAAGAGATCTGTTCTGACTATTTTTCTTAGAGAAAACGCCTTTTAATACTGAACCGAAGTCTTGATAAATTAACCTGAATTCGGGATAACGGAGATAAAAAAGTTAGCCCTTAAGTCGACATGATTTCTTATCCCGAACTCAGATTTTATCACTCAATCACCTTCTGCACTCGAATAGACTGGACTACTAAATCCCGGATATTTAATCCGCTGTGATCAATATTTCTTGCTCGTGAAAAATCATAACGATCGCCGCCTTGCAACATAAAATCGTTAATTGCCGTTCGATAATACTGCTGCGGCAAGAGTGGTTTCCCATCATCTAAAGTCACCGATAAAATCTCATGCGGATGTAATCCATAACGCACCGTCACGCCGGCGTATTGCGTCATTTGTTTCCCGGGTGCAATATAACCCAATGCCAATGCTTTGATAATATCCTGACCTGACACATCGGCCGTCACCACCACATCATCAAATGGCATAATATTATATAATTCTCCGAGCGTAATAGTTCCAGCCGCTAGATCCGTACGAAAAAAGGGCGCGTTAAATAAAACCACTTGCGTATGGTTTTGCTGCTGAATAATCCGACAAACCCATTGTGCCAATGGTGAAATATTATTCGGCATGTCATTACTCAATTTAATTTTCGATTCACCAATCACTTCGCTCACCAAACCATGTAACGCCGCTGAATATTTCTGCTCAATTTTCATCGCGTCTGAATCGGGTTTAATTTGATCTTTTACGGCAGCCACTGGAATTAACGCCGGCGTGATCGACTGAACACGATGATCGGTATCGCAAACCTGAATAGTCAACGTACCAATATCTCGACCATAAGCATACGCTTGCAAAACAGGTACTTGATCGACAATACCCGCGACTGGTTGATGACTGTGCGCGCTCAATACGGCATTGAATCCTTTTGCGCCCTGAATCAAGTCGGTTAATTCATGCCCAATAATCACTTTTGTTTGCGGATCTTGATCAGAAGGAATATGCGTCAACGCAAGAATAATATTTGGCTTCCCTTCTTTTGCTCGACCTGATTGCAGATAACGAATCCAAAAATGCGCTGCCTTTGTCGGATTGATAAAAATCAAATTTTTAATATTCGCTTTATTTGTTTTGGTTAATGTTTCGAGTGTCGATAAACCGATTACAGCGATTTTTGTACCGTGGTCATTGATGATTAAATATGGTTTCGCCCAAACGGGTGTTTTATGCGTCGATCGATCGAGAATATTTGCAGCCAAATAAACGAACTGCCCATCCGTTTGCCACCCTGGAAAATACTGCTGTCCCCAATCAAATTCATGATTGCCGACAGCCGATGCACGAACCGATAACAGCCTCATCATCTCCGAGACAGGCGCGCCATGCGTTAAGTTCGACAACAAAGATCCTTGATAATTATCCCCGCCCGCTAACACAATTGTGTCGTTATTTTGATGAATCGTTTGCTTCATCGCGGCAACAAACTTAGCCATACCGGGGTTGTTTTGATTTTCCGTCACTTGTCCATGAAAATCATTAAAGTAAACAATTTGAATGGTTTGCGAAAAAACTGTGCTGCAAAAAAGAGTAAAAATACAGGCAAAAAATAGTTTAATCATTGATCGCTTCATCCTCATTCTCCTGTGAATTGTTATCAATTATTCTGTCATGATTTGTGTTGTTTCAAAAAACTGGATCCCGCGGTCTACGATAGGGAACTGAATTATCATCATTGTGAGGAGCGTCAGCGTCGAAGCAATCCAGATGCTGGACTGCTTCGACACTCTGCGTCTCGCAATGAGCGTTGATAGGGATCCCTCAATCCTATTCAAGTCTTTCCTGAACCGTCATCCTGACGCATATCCCCAGCCGCGCATCCATGCGCGGCGCTCGGCGGAAAAATGCTACGCATTTTTTCGTCCCGGCTCACCCTCAATCCTCAATTTTTGCTCTCTTTTCTGATTTTCGTAAAATGTTTTCACAAATGCGTCAAAAGAATCTGATTCAATCGCCGCACGAATTTGCCGCATCAAAGTCTGATAATAATGCAGATTATGAATCGTATTTAAGCGCGCGCCCAAAATTTCTCGACACCGATCGAGATGGTGTAAATACGCTCTCGAGTAATGTTGACACGTATAACAATCGCATTCTGAATCCAGTGGTGACAAATCAGTTCGATAGCGAGCATTGCGAATTTTAACAATGCCCTGAGAAGTAAACAAGCAACCATTACGCGCATTGCGCGTGGGCATCACACAGTCAAACATATCAATGCCTCGTAACACCCCTTCAATTAAATCAGAAGGTGTCCCAACGCCCATTAAATAATGCGGAAATTGAGTCGGTAATTGCGGCGCTAAATGATCGAGCATTTCTATCATCAGTTCTTTCGGTTCACCAACCGACAGTCCGCCCACCGCGTATCCATCAAAACCAATCTCTAACAATCCCGCCAGTGATTCATTACGAAGCGTATCATGCACACCCCCTTGAATAATCCCAAACAAGGCCGATGGGTTACCCTCATGTGCTATTTTACTGCGCTTGGCCCACCGCAAGGATAATTCCATAGAAATTTTGGCTTCTTCATAAGTCGCCGGATAAGGCGTGCATTCATCTAACACCATCACGATATCCGAACCTAATGCTTTCTGAACTTCCATTGATTTTTCGGGCGTTAGCATGACCCAATCGCCATTCAATGGCGATTGAAAACGACAACCTTCTTCGGTGAGTTTGCGCAATTTACCTAAACTGAATACTTGAAACCCACCGGAATCAGTCAAGATAGGATAAGGCCAATGAATAAAATCATGTAAATCACCATGCGAACTAATAATGGGTGTGCCTGGCCGCAACATTAAATGAAACGTATTGCCTAAAATAATTTGCGCACCGGTTGCCTCGAGCTCTTCCGGTGTCATCGCCTTGACGGTTCCTACGGTACCCACGGGCATAAAAGCGGGCGTTTCAACCACGCCTCGATCGAAAATCAACCGACCTCTTCTGGCAAAACCCACTTGTTTTAACAATTCAAATTTCATTTTTTATCTCTCTATGATTTTATGCGGCGCGCGAAATAAATTCGCGCTTGCAGTCAAGGGGGAGAATCGCGATTCTCCCCCTTGACAATTCCCCATCGCGCAAAGAATACATTCTATTACCTTGTTTTGATGCGGGAATTACTGCTATCGAACAAACATCGCATCGCCATAACTAAAAAATCGATAGCTTTCTTCGATGGCATTTTCATAAGCGCGCAACACATAGTCTCGTCCGGCAAAAGCGCTGATTAACATCAGGAGTGTCGATTTAGGCAGATGAAAATTCGTAATGATGGCATCGACGACTTTAAAGGAAAATGGCGGGTAAATAAATAACTTCGTATCCCCTCGATAAGGCTGTAATTGACCGGATAATGCCGCCGTTTCCAAACTGCGCACGGTCGTCGTACCCACGGCAATCACTTTTCTATTCGCTTCTTTGGTTTTGCGAACTGCCTCACACACAGCCTCATCTACCGTAATCCATTCGGCATGAATTTTGTGCTGTGTGATATCGTCAACTTTGACTGGTTGAAATGTCCCCGCACCCACATGCAGCGTCACTTCAGCTGTTTGAATTCCTTTGTTTTTAAGCGTATTCAATAAAGTTTCATCAAAATGCAATCCTGCCGTTGGTGCGGCCACCGACCCTTTATCTTTCGCATAAATCGTTTGATAGCGCGCTTGATCTAAATGATCGGGGATTCGATCAATGTACGGCGGTAATGGAATTTGCCCGATTGCTTCAAGCACATCAATAATCGGTTCATCGATTAAAAAGCGCAATTCAAAAAGATCGTTTTGTCGACCTAACACTTCAATACGAATGTTGGATGTTAAGACTAAAATCGATGGTGGTTTGGGCGCATGACTCGATCTCACCTGCGCAAGCACACGCTGTTCAGTTAAAATCCGCTCAATCAAAATTTCAACTTTTCCACCTGTTTCTTTTTGCCCGTATAAACGCGCGGGAATAACGCGACTATTATTAAAAACCAATAAATCGCCGGGCGAAAGCAACTCGGGTAAATCATAAAAATGACGATGGGCAATGTGTCCCGTCTCTCGATTCAGGTCTAATAAACGACTCGCGCTGCGCTTTTCTGTAGGATATTGCGCAATCAATTCATTAGGCAAATCATAATCAAAATCGGATATCGGCATCATGTTAATTCAGTTCAAAAATTAATGAACCGCCATCTTAATCGGCCTCTCACGCAAATCCAAATACAATTTATTCTGAGCGAGATGAAATTCATTCGCTTTAGCACGCACTTTATTGTGCGTGCAAAACATAACACAGCCTGGCGCACTATGCGCTGATCAAAAAATCACCTTATTTTTAAAAAAATACTGGACTTACTGATTATGACACTTCAGAATTCACAATCGGATAATATCTTGAGACTGTAGTTTTATCCGGTATCGTTCACGGCGCAATCCGCCGAGAGCTTTTTTGTATAACTATAACAATAAAAAAAAGAGGTGTTTTTATGAAACCTAAAACTTGCTTGTCTGCTTGCTGTTCTTTTTGGTCTGCTTGCTGCACACCACAATTGCCCCAATCGAGTCAGTACATGGGTGCTAATGGATACGGTCGCTTAATTAGTGACCCCGCCGAGCCTCTGATCGACACTACCCTTGAAGCTGCACAACCACAACGATCAACCCTCCCACCCAGAAAATAAAATACGACGGGGATAAGAATTTCCATCCATTTGGATTAGCATAAAAACGCCTTATCCCCTTGAAAAATAAATCGTCTGAAAGGGATCGTCTAGCACCCTCACTAAACCCACACAAGATGACAGCGGGTTTCCTGTTGCACTAGCAAAAATCGCTTGTACAAAATAAGGTGGCATTAAATCTGACGGCTCTTCGATACGTACCGTTGCCCGCCAAAATTGAACGGTATGTTGACCGTCCAACGTTTCACACGGCGATTCTTCCCATTGCTCAAAAAGATATTGAACAGCCTGTCCTTGAAAAAAATCTCGACAAATACCCACGGCGGTATGCCACCAAACCGCATCAGCTTTAATCGGCACAATCACAACACTGGGTAAATCAAGACAATCGACGACTTCGTGATGTGAAAATTTTTGATAGATTATTTGCACGACTGAAAATGAGATTGTTTGATGTTCGATCAATTCAAAATAATGAGCGCTTAATTTCGATTCCAGTTCGATCATTTCTGTGCTCATGACCATCAAAAGCGCAATCGCATTGATCAATAGCAAAACCAACCATAACACACTGCCTCGCTGATCAGGGTGTAACATACCCATCTCCTATCGCAATAAAAATCGACAATGGCTTTTCAATGGGCGATAAATTAACTAAAGATTCGCTGCGCGAAAATGCCATCAAATCAATTCGCAAGACGGGAATTGAAGTACCATCAACTACCTGATTGGCTAACACCGCCTCAAAATGTCTTAAATAAGCGGTAACTTGCAGTGTTTTAATGCCCGCCACCACTTCTGATTTTTCACCTGCGGCATTCATTTCATACAACGCTGGAATTAACGCGCCGGTGATGTCTTTTCGTGAAGTGTTTTGAATAAAAAAAATCTTTGTCACCAACAGTCCGATAACAGCATTCGCTGAAAAATCACCTTGAAATGGTTGTGTGAATGTTAATGTTTGTTGCACGCCCGGAATAATTTTGACCGATTGCACTTGTAACGTTTCAGCGTGATGACAATCAGCAATTAACACATCGTCCCCCACTTCAAAAGGCTGATCTAAACTAACGACCACTGGATGAGTAGGGTCAGTTGCCTGCAGCAAATGCGCTGTTAGTGTCGACAGGGCATGCACTTCAATCACATCCTCATGCGTCGGCAATAACCACGGATTTTGCGCGCCCGTATATACTTTCAGCATCTGATCCCAATGCAATTGGTCTTCTTTCATGACGCCATTATTGATCAAGGGAAAATGAGCGGTGAATCGATGACACCCGATAAAACCAGCGCTAGCGATACTATCTTTCAAATAAAATCCGGCATAACGCAAATGGTCATTCACCATCACCCGCGTTTTCGTTTCTTCATTGACACGCTGATAAAATAAAAATACCGCCGATAAGGTGGCTAATATCCCTAATCCCATACTCATCGCGCATAATAATTCAATCAGAGAAAATCCTCGAAAACAGGTCATTTTCATGTCGTCATTCTCAACATAAAACAAGAACGGTTTAATTGAACGGGGTCATCACAGCGCCAAGTTGACATTTCCCGAGCACGCCAAAAAATTGCTGCGGCAAATGGATTGCCATCACCGGATAGATCAAACTGAAAATCTGGCAACTGCCTACTGACTTCGGATTTCCATGATTGAATAACCGCCGTATTATTGTCCGGAAATGCGCGCAACAGCATGACTAACCCCTGCAATTGCTCGGCCGCGATTATTTGAAAATAGGATTGTTGTGCTATTTTTAATGCGGCGAATTGATAATCCATGAAAGTCACCAACACAATCATCAACAAAGCGATAGCGACCAACACTTCAATCAAGGTAAATCCGATTTGTTGAACCCGTAAGTTTTTCATGGCTGTTTTCCAATAAAATATCCATTCGTCATCCCGCCGCTTGGCGGCGGAATTCAAAAAATTATATTAAAAAAATAAAACCGAAAAAAAGAAAACAATCGAAAGGAGAATGACAAAATATCACGAGAAATAACGAGAAACAAGCCTGTTTTTATCGAAAATCGGTTAAATCACCCGACCCTTCACGCACAATCACAGGCTGGCCGTTTTGATACAAATCAATCACAGAGGTTGACTTCAAACCCGCATAACCACCATCAATAATCACATCAACCACTCCCTGCAAGCGCTCGTGAATTTCTTCAGGATCAAACAAGGGATCTGTTTCTTGCGGCATAATCAAGCTCACGCTCATGAGAGGTTCATTTAACATCGTCAATAAATCTAAAGCGATTCTGCAATCCGGCACACGAATGCCAATGCTTTTGCGTTTAGGATGTTGTAATCGCCTGGGCACTTCAGGCGTTGCTTTTAATAAAAACGTATACGCGCCTGGCGTGTGCGCTTTTAATAATCGATAAGTGCTATTATCCACCACGGCATAGGTTGCAATTTCAGAAAGATCGCGACACATCAATGTAAAATGGTGTTTTTCTGGTAATTGACGAATTTGGCGAATACGATCAGCGGCGGCTTTGTCATCGAGCTGACAACCTAAGGCGTAACCGGAATCAGTCGGATAAATAACCACACCACCTTGTTGAATAATATCGACTGCTTGCTTAATCAAACGGGATTGTGGATTCTCGGGATGTATAGGTAAAAAAATGGCCATTCGATCAATCCTTCATCATTTTACGATTAAAATTTACTCTGTCTATTGTCAAAAATCACATAACAATAATTTTCAAAGTATAGCGCATGTCCGCATTCATTGTGAAATTCAAATCATTTTATCAGTTATTTCATTGCAGAACAAAAACCCTTCGATTACACTAAGCCGCTTTTAAATGTCGGAGTGTAGCTCAGTTTGGTAGAGCACTGCTTTCGGGAAGCAGGGGTCGCTGGTTCAAGTCCAGTCACTCCGACCAATTAAAAACAGGTGAGTTCCTAACCATTTTCAGCTAATATTATCACCATGCTTGAAAACTTCGTCACAATTCGCAATTTACAGTTTCATTATCGAGATCGCGTTATTTTTGATGGCGTTGATTTAGATATTCCTCGTGGAAAGATTACAGCGATCATGGGCCCGAGCGGCACCGGCAAAACCACGTTATTGCGATTGATTGGCGCACAGCTAACGCCCGACCAAGGCACCGTTGATGTAGACGGACAAGCCATCCACCAATTGTCACGCTCAGAACTCTATAAAGCACGACGAAAAATGGGTATGCTGTTTCAGAGCGGTGCATTATTTACGAACCTGTCGGTATTCGACAATGTCGCTTTTCCAATTCGTGAAAATTATCGCTTACCCGAAAGCATGATTTACGACCTCGTGCTCTTAAAGCTCGAAGCCGTGGGTTTGCGCGGTGCACGTCATTTAATGCCCAGTGAATTATCGGGCGGGATGGCTAGACGCGTTGCCCTTGCCCGCGCCCTGGCGCTCGATCCGCAATTGATTATGTACGACGAGCCCTTCACCGGCCAAGACCCTATTACGATGGGCGTATTGGTTAAATTGATTAAAACAATCAATGACACCTTAGGCACAACCAGCATTATCGTATCACATGATGTCCCCGAAACAGCGAGTATCGCGGATTATATTTATTTACTGGCGGATGGGAAAATTATTGGTCACGGTTCGCCAGAAACATTACAAAACTCATCAGCTGAAAACGTGAATCAGTTTTTAAAAGGATTGCCCGACGGCCCAGTGCCCTTTAATTATCCTTGCAATACATTAGAAGACGATTTGTTTGAGGAAGACCGACCATGATAGCTTTTATCGCACGCTTGGGGAAAGCGGGCATTCACATCTGCGAAGCGATAGGCCGATCGGGCTGGTTGCTCGTTCGATCCATCATTCGAAAACCGAATTTCAGACACGGATTTCCAGCGCTCGTCGAACAAATTTATAGTGAAGGCGTTTTGTCACTGATTATTATTTTAGTTTCTGGATTGTTTATCGGCATGGTCGTGAGCCTTCAAGGCTACAATGTACTCGAAAAATTTGGCACAACCCCTGCCCTCGGCCAATTGGTAGCACTCAGCATCACTCGTGAATTAGGTCCGGTTGTATCCGCCATTTTATTCGCCGGTCGAGCCGGTTCCGCCCTCACCGCTGAAATTGGTTTAATGAAAGCCACGGATCAACTCTCGAGCATGGAGATGATGGCAGTCGATCCGCTACGCCGCGTGATTGCCCCTCGTTTTTGGGGCGGCTTTCTTTCTGTGCCCGTGCTGGCAGTGATCTTCACCACGATTGCAATTTACGGGGGCTATCTGGTTGGTGTTCGCTGGCTGGGGGTTGATAATGGAGCCTTTTGGTCTGGCATGCAATCGAACGTCGATTTCCGCATTGATATTATCAATGGTATTATCAAAAGCATCGTATTCGGTTTTGCGATCACGTGGATTGCCATTTTTCAAGGGTATGATTGCGTTCCAACAGCTGAAGGAATTAGTCGGGCAACAACTCGCACTGTCGTTTATTCTTCGTTAGTAATTTTGGGTTTAGATTTCGTATTAACTGCTATGATGATGGGAGGATGGTAAATGGCAAAACAACGGTACACGGATTTTATTGTTGGGATTTTTATGATCGCCGGCATTGCGGCGCTCGTCTTTTTAGCCATTAAAGTCAGTGGACTCACCACTTTCTCTGAAAGCAGCACCTATCAAATAAAAGCGGCTTTCACGAATATCGGCGATTTAAAAGTGCGGGCACCTGTGACCATTGCCGGCGTAAAAATCGGACGCGTCACGACGATTGATCTAAATCCGCAAGATTTTAAAGCGGTCATCACGATGGAGATCGACAACGCCTCTGATCGCATCCCGACTGACTCAACCGCCAATATCTTTACTGCCGGATTATTAGGTGCTAATTACATTAGTATCACGCCCGGCTTTGATGAAACTTTCTTAAAAAATGGCGGTGAAATTGAAAATACGAATCAAGCGCTCATCTTGCAAAATTTAATCGGCCAGCTATTATTTAGCCTTAAAAACCCAGATAAAAACAAGGAATCCCCATGAAACGTTTGATTATTACTTTACTGATCGGCTTGTACTGCAGTTTTGCCATCGCTGCTAGCGCGCAAGATCCCATGGCGATGTTGCAATCTGTTTCAGATCAGATGATCTCGGCTTTAAAAAAAGAACGCCCGAATCTGAAAAAAGATCCATCACTCATTTATCAACTTACGAATAGAATCCTCGTTCCACACGCGGATGTTGCTGGGATGTCTCGCAGCGTACTCGGCAGAGAAGCCTGGCAAAATGCAACACCTGCCGAACAAAAAGCATTCACGCAAGCTTTTAAAGACGTCATTATCCGAACGTATTCGGGCGCTTTAAATGCTTATACAGATGAAACCATCAAATTTCATCCGCTGCGCGGTGGTTATGCTGGCAAGCGCACCGTAGAAATCAGCAGTGACATTATTCGTACGGACGGCCCCTCTGTTCCCGTGAATTATCGACTCGCTTTACTCAATGGGGAATGGAAAGTTTATGATTTAAATGTCGAAGGTGTGAGTCTATTGCAAAGTTTTCGATCACAACTCTCGGCTGAATTATCGCAAGGTAAAACGGTGGGGCAAATTGCAGAAGATTTACAACAACGTCATCAACAAAAAAGTTCTGAACGATCATGAAAACGCCCAGCATTCATTTTTTAATCGATAACAATCGCCTCATCATTCAAGGTGAATTAACTTTTTCGACAACGCCGCTCTTATTCAAAGAGGGTCGAACTTGGATGCGACAAGCAACTTCCGATGTTTTAACGATTGATCTCGACGCTGTAACACAAACTGATAGCGCTGCACTTGCGTTATTGATCGAATGGATACGCGCCGCACGACAAGAGAATAAACAAATTACCTTTTTAAACATTCCGCAGCAATTAAAAAAACTCGCGGAAACTTCTCACACGGAAGGTTTACTCAAAGGAGACCTGTCGTTATGAATATGCTTACGCGAAATTTAATCTATATCGTATTCGCCATAGCCCTCTTCTTCATCGGTTATGAATTATTCCACTCCTCACAACGTCCACCGCTGAAAACAGATTTGATTTTATATTACAGTGCGAATTGCCCTCATTGCGCCACGGTAAAAGAATTTATTTACTCGCACAACATCGCTCAAAAAACTCATTTAGTCATGAAAGAAATCACCCATTCAAGAGATAATTTAACCGAATATTTGACGGTAGCAAAACGCTGCAATTTGTCTTCCAATGACTTAGTGGTGCCCTTGCTATGGGCTCAGCAAACTTGTTATATCGGGGTTCAGCCTATCATCGATTTTTTCAACAAAACCCCTAGCGAAAATTTATGAATGAAAATTTGGCTAAAAAATCCATGAGCGATCATGAAACGAACAAATTCATCGTCACCCCACGGCTTGACTGCGGAATCCAGAAAAATAATCCGAATCACGCAGCGATACCACGCCCCTCAATGCTTTCCCGAGCAGCCATCCATGGCGAATCGCCCCAGCCCCGCATCCCTACCGGTCGCTCGACGGGGAAATGCTTCGCCTTTTCTACACACGCCTCGCCCTCAATCCTAATCTTATTATTCTCATTGCTGCTGCCCACCAGCGCCTTCGCTATTTGCCCCATTTGCACCATTGCTGTCGGTGCTGGCATCGGCTTATCGCGATGGCTCGGCATTGATGACTCCGTCACAGGTTTATGGGTTGGCGGCTTAATTGTTTCTCTGATTTTATGGACAATGACGTGGTGCCAGAAAAAAAAGATTCATTTTACCGGTCTTTATCTTTTAATTATTGTGGGTTATTACGCGTTGGTATTACTCCCCTTACGTTATCATGGAATAATCGGTCATCCTTTTAATATGCTGTGGGGCATTGATAAAATTCTACTCGGCACGATCATCGGCAGCCTTGTGTTTTTAGGCGGCAGTTTCGCCTATTTTTTCTGTAAGAAAAAAAATGGCGGAAAAGCCCACTTCCCGTTTGAAAAAGTGGCGATGCCTATTGCACCGCTCATCCTCTTGAGTATCGTGTTTTATTTCATCACGCGAGTTCATCATGGCTGAATTAGAAATGTCCGCGCTATCCGATTTGAATTTAGCGGGACTCTATACATCAATGATCCCTCCTGAGGAAACCCATGAATTGACCATGGCCGTCATGAATTTAATCGCTATCGAAGAACACCTGGCCTACAGCGGAGCGAAAACACACAAAACGAGTTATTACGATATTATTTCAACAATTCGACCGATTGCTGAATCGTTATTGAATGAATTAAATATCCCCAGCATATCGCATTCAATCTCATTAAAAATTCTCGCCGCCAGCATGCGCCTCATGGAAGTCGGCACAAAACAATTCAGTTTAAATCATCAACCAGCTGCACACGATTTGTTTCAAAAAGCCTATGAATTGCTACAAGTATTTTTTTCGATGCAACATAATTATGTTGAAAAAACTCCGCCGATAATTGAGGCAACTTCTTTACAAAGGCTTAATCAACAACTCGATCAATACGTCCATCTTTCTGCAACAATCACTGCATCCACTGATTCGACACCCGAACTCGCATCGCGTGAAATCCCTATCCCGAATGTGCAAACGCTCATCGAACAGTTCGATACCACACAAAAACAAAACCCATTGGATTTGTCGGCCGATCAAGATCTAACGATTGGTATCATGAATTTAATTGCACTCGAAGAAGAGTTTTTTATTTTAGGCGCGCGATCAAACAACTCCACCTATTATGATTCGCTTTCTCGTTTTCGAGAAATTCGAAAACAGTTAATGCAAAAACTGATTCGACGTTATGAAGGAGAAGTCTGGTGTATTTCAAAACATTTGATGGCCACCTCAATGCACCTCATGCAAACAGGATTCCACTTAATGGGCACAAACCCATCAACGGCTTATTCACGTTTTCAAACGGCTTATGATCTTTACGCCTTGTTTTGGGGCTTAAATTTAGGTTTTATTCAAGAGCAGCAAGAGGCCTCTGTTTCAACAACCCTATTTGGCAAACTCGGCGGACTTGTTAAAAAAATTATTGATTGTTGTATTGAATAGAATACAGCGCATGAGTGTAGCCAGCATTCAGATTAATTACAAAAACCGATTCTTTAATTCCACATAAAGCGCGGCATTATATTTAATTTGCTCGATTTCGACCGGTTTCAATTCACGTACTTCTTTGAGTGGATTCCCAAAATATAAAAATCCTTTTTTTAAAATTTTCTTCGGGGAAACTAAACTATTCGCACCGACAATCACTTCGTCTTCGATCACGGCACCATCTAACACCGTCGAATTCATCCCAATCAAACATCGATCACCAATAGTACAACCATGCAAAATCACACCATGACCGATGGTGACATCTTCTCCTAGAATGACTTTCAATCCGCCTGGGCAATACACATAGTCTGGCACGACATGTAACACGGAACCATCTTGCACATTACTTCTCGCCCCAATTTCGATTGCGTTTAAATCGCCGCGCAATACAGTCATTGGCCAAATAGAACTATCCTCCGATAAAATCACTTGTCCAATCACTGATGCCATTGGGTCAACGTATGCGCTTTCCGCTATTTGCGGTTTGTATTGTTCAAAAGAACGAATATGCATGGAGTACCTCCTAGGTTTTTTCATCAGAGGCACGCACAACGTGCCCCTATAAGCGTTCATCGCACAGAATAAGCATAATCCGTGCGAATGGTTTTGTGTAGGGGCACGCTGCGCGTGCCCAATCAAAACAATCCCGCAATCAAGTCGCGGGATGACAATTTCTGAATGAAACAGTTCAGTCCTTGTGATCATCCCATTTAAACATACACCATCTCGACTACGCTAGCCGGAAAAAATTCTCGTAATCGTTCCAACAATTCATCCGAAGGCATCACACGCCATTCCTGGCCGAGCGGCAATAAAGCCCGTGCTTGTTTCTGTTTATACGCCAAACAAATCGGACAATCCCCGCCCGCAAAGGGCTTTATCACTTGCGTTAATTTTTCAGCAAATCCTTTTTCAACGGTGGCCGCATCGATCGTAATCAATAAGTATTTCGCATAAATTTCCCGCATTTTTTCAATCGAAAATAATTTTCTAGCGCTGATACGATAGTGGCCAGAAAAATCATCGACACTGACTTCACCCTCGACAATCAAAACCTGATCAGGCACCAATAATTTTCGCGCACTTTCAAATACATCTGAAAAAACGACGACTTCAATTTTACCTGTACGATCGTATAACGTAACAATCGCCATGCGATCGCCCCGTTTTGTGTTCACGATACGTATATCTGAAATCAATCCGCCTAAGGTTACCATCCCACTCGTCGACAAATGCAGTTGGCCGATAGATGCGGTCACCATGGCGGGTAATTCTTTTTCATACATTTCAATGGGATGACCACTTAAATACCATCCCAACGTTTCTTTTTCCGACGTTAAAATCAATTTGCGCGACCACTCGGCGCAATCAGCATAGGTCGGCGTATAATGCTCGCCTGACTCAACAACACTCCCAAATAAATCTTGTTGGCCCTGTGAATGATTCTGCAAATGTTGTTCAGCAGCTTTTGTCGCTTCTTCCATCGTCGAAAGCAACGCCGCGCGATGCGCACCAAACTCATCGAAACTACCCGATTTAATCAAGGCTTCTATCACACGTTTATTCACTTTGCGCAAATCAACACGCTTGCAAAAATCAAATAAGCTTTGAAAAGGTCCGTTCGTATCCCGAATAGCTAATATACTTTCAATAGCTGCTTCACCAACGCCTTTAATCGCGCCCAACCCATACACGATTTTTTCGTCTTGAACAAAAAATTGATAACGACTGTCATTGATACTGGGGGGTAATACTGTTAAGCCCATTGAAATACATTCTTCAATAAAATTGACCACTTTATCGGTATTATTCATATCAGCGGATAAAACAGCCGCCATAAATTCCGCGGGATAATGCGCTTTCAACCACGCCGTTTGATAGGCAATCAATGCGTACGCCGCTGAATGTGATTTGTTAAATCCATAGCCAGCGAATTTTTCCATCAAATTAAAAATATTGGTCGCAATATCTTCTCGAATGCCATTTTTTGAAGCGCCTTCGACAAAAATCGCACGTTGTTCGGCCATCACTTCGGCTTTCTTTTTGCCCATTGCCTTCCGCAATAAATCCGCTTGACCGAGCGTATAGCCGGCGAGCACTCGTGCAATTTGCATCACTTGTTCTTGATATAAAATAACGCCGTACGTTGTTTTTAAAATCGGTTTTAATGCTTCATGCAGATATTCGACGCGCGCACGGCCGTGTTTTCGACTGATAAAATCCTCGACCATCCCGGACTGTAATGGACCTGGACGAAATAACGCGACCAACGCAATAATTTCTTCAAAATGATCGGGTCTTAATCGCTTCACTAAATCTTTCATACCGCGGGATTCCAATTGAAATACAGCCGTTGTCTGACACGCTTTTAGGAGTTTGAAAGTTTTTTGATCGTCTAGGGGAATCAATAAAATATCGATCGGCGGTAATGATGTTTGTGCGCGTTTTTGATTGATCGCTTGGACTGCCCAATTGATAATCGTCAGCGTACGTAAACCTAAAAAATCAAATTTCACGAGACCGATCGCTTCAACATCATCTTTATCAAATTGCGTCATCAAGCTCGTGCCATTCGGCTCACAATACAGTGGCGTAAAATCAGTGAGCAACGTCGGTGCAATCACTACCCCCCCAGCATGTTTGCCCGCATTACGCGTCACCCCTTCCAATTTTTTCGCGAGGTCAATGAGCAACCGAACTTCTTCTTCCTCGTCATAACGTTGACGCAATAAAGGCTCGACTTCTAAGGCATGATTTAACGTCATCCCTAATTCAAACGGAATGAGTTTGGCAATTTTATCGACAAAACCATAATTGTGACCTAACACACGCCCCACATCGCGCACGACCGCTTTCGCCGCCATCGTGCCATAAGTGATAATTTGTGAAACGCTTTGTCGACCATATTTGTGCGCGACGTAATCAATCACGCGATCGCGACCTTCCATACAAAAATCAATATCAAAGTCAGGCATGGAAATTCGTTCTGGATTTAAAAAGCGCTCAAACAGCAAATCAAACTGCAAAGGATCTAAATCAGTAATGTTTAATGCATAAGCAACCAAAGACCCGGCGCCTGACCCTCGACCTGGCCCCACCGGCACGCCATTATTCTTCGACCATTGAATAAAATCGGCCACAATTAAAAAATAACCGGTAAAACCCATTTGTTGTATGACTTGAAGCTCATACGCTAATCGCTCATCATAAGGACGCCTTTTCTCTGCGAGTCGATCAGAATTGAAGTCTAAAATAACACGAAGTCTCGCATCTAATCCGGCACGTGACACTTTTTGAAAATAAGCATCTAACGAAAGTCCCGGCTCAGGCACTGGAAAATTCGGCAGAAAAATTTTACCCAAAGTCAGTTGAAAATTACAGCGTTTTGCAATCTCGACCGTGTTTTGAATAGCCACAGGGATATCGGAAAATAAATCGATCATTTCATCGGCGGTGCGTAAATATTGTTGTTCCGTATATTCTCGTGGCCGATGCGCATCATTTAGCTGCCATCCCCCATGGATACAAACACGCGCTTCATGCGCTTCAAAATCGTCTCGATCTAAAAATCGCACGTTATTCGTTGCAACAACGGGGACTTGATAACGTTCAGATAACAATAACACTTCTCGAATATAAATTTCTTCTTGAGGCAATCCAACACGTTGTAATTCTAAATAAAAACGGTCAGGATAAAGCTGTTGGTAGCTTTTTAATAACGTTTGAGCGGCCTCTTTTTTATCGGCTAAAATTGCTTGGGCAATATCACCTGCAAGTCCACCGGATAAGATCAGCAATCCATCCGCATGAAGCGGCAACCAGTCTCGTTTAACAATCGCTTTACCACGCTGCTGATTTTCAACATACGCGCGAGAAATGAGTTGAATGAGATTTTTATAGCCCGATTGATTCTGACATAATGCCACCAAACTAAAAGGGTGATCAGGGTGCGCCTGATTTTCGATCCACAACTCCGCACCGATGATCGGTTTAATGCCTGCCTCAACCGCATCACGGTAAAATTTAACGGTACTGAATAAATTCATTTGTTCCGTAACAGCAATTGCCGGAAATTCACGCGTCATCGCCGCATCAAGCAATTGCGGTACGCGCACCATCCCATCGAGAATGGAAAATTCAGTATGAATATGTAAGGGAATATATTTAACAGTCATAATAGGTGGTAGTTTACCATCTATAAATGTAACTATTCAGTGCTTTTTAAGGAACGTCCCTATTTTGGCGCTTTTTGACGAAAAATCATCCAAAATCTGAACGTTCTTGCATCATCAAGATCGCGGTGAATAATTACCTATAAATTATCTTTATCTAGTTTAAGAACTGAGGAAAGGAACACTATAAAACGGTCATTGCAAGGAGTGTGAACGACGAACAAGCTGAAGCAATCCAGTCTCTCCTTCGTCATCCCGCGGCAACGACTGCGGGATCCACAAAGCCCCTAGAAAAGGATAGATTATTTTAGCTTGCTTCGACGCTTTCGCGTCTCGAAATGACAGTTAACAGAAATATCTTTTCAAGCATCATTGCCCTACTTGAGAGAGCATCTGTAGCTTGGTCGCCGCTGTTTTTGCCGCAGGATCATTCGGGTATTGCTTCACCAATTTCTGCCACCAACCTTTCGCTTGAGCCGTTTTCGATTGATCATCGGCCATATTACCTAACTTCAACATCGCGCCTGGCGTTTTATCCGATTGCGGATAACTCGTCACCAGCGTTGTATATTCCTTGACGGCTTTATCATTCGAACCCGAAATAACATACACTTCCCCTAACCAATAATGCGCATTCGCTGTGTATTGTCCGTTAGGATATTTTCCTAAATAGTCATTCAGGGATTGAATCGCATCACTGTATTTTTTTGACTTAATCGAATCAACCGCACTTTGATATTGTTTGGCTTCAGCGTCAGCCATCATTTGTTGTGCATTCGGTAATGCCGACTTCTCGTCGGCCGATGCTGCTGCGGTAGCAAGTGGCTTCGATATTGCCTCATTATTGATTGGCGCGGCCGTAGCTCCTACAACCCCTGCATTATCAACGACTGCATCAGCGGTTGATGATGATGTATTAGTTACTTGCGATGAAACGGGTATGGTTGCTGCCGATACACCGGCATGGTCACCCGATGCAGCATGGCCGCCTAAACGGCTGTTTAAATCCGCATATTGGCTCGTCAGTTGATTTTGCAATTGATCAATTTTATGTCCTTGCATTTCAATAATGCCACGCAAATCCTGCAATTGTTGCTGCAACTGTTGAATTTGATCAGGTAAGTTTAATTGCTGAATATATGCCATTTGTTGCGCAACTTGATCCAATGTCGCTGCTTTATTCGGCGGCACGTTGGCATTGCTAGCTGTCACAATTTGTTGAACAGGTACCGTCGCTGGCGTCGCAGAAACAACCGCTGTAGTAGCTGATGAAGCCGTTTGCGTTTGAGTCGTCGACGGAGAAACCGTTGCCGCATTATTTAATACGATGCCATCCGATGAAGCATCGACCACTGGCACGGCGTCCGCCCATGTTATGATGGGCAATGCCAACAACAAACCCAAACATCCATAATGCAATTTACGCATACTTTTTCTCCCTATTATCTGCCCTGGTTAGCGAAGGTACAAGACAAGGGCGCCCACAAGGAGCGCCCCGACAAACGCGAACACCGAAATTCGCGCGACGAAGTTATTTTGCGGTATACAACAAATCGACACGACGATTCTTTTGGTAATCCGCTTCCGTCTCGCCTAAAGCAATGGGTTTTTCTGAACCAAAGCTCACGGTTTTAACTTGGCTTGTTGGAACTCCCGCCATACGAATAATATTCGCCACGGCATCGGCACGTCGTTGTCCTAACGCCATGTTATATTCACGGCTGCCTCGAACGTCAGCATTCCCTTCTAATAACACTTTTGCCGTTTTATGATCTAACAAATATTGCGCATGTGCTTTAATTGCGGGTAAATCTTTGGAATCAACTTCATTGCTGTTAAACGCAAAATAATAGCTACGTGTTGCCAATAATCCATCATGCGGGCCCACATCAGAGTCTAATAAATAAAAATCACTGTCGACGCCTTTGGCTTTGGCTTGATTATCTAATAATTGATTCGCATCGGTAATGTCGGCCGGCGAACCCATGCGCGATGCACAGGCTGCGAGCGATAATACCGCAGCACTGACCAATAATAATTTTGATAATTTTCTCATCTCTTTTTCTCTCCTTTTGTTACATTGAAAAATCAATTTCATTGAAGTCAAAATAGTAAACTTTCCAGGGCGCAGAAACAAGAAAACTCTGAAATAAAGCGCGTTAAAAGTTTATTTTTTGCGAATGCTGCTTTTTAGTCGTGTAGGATTCATGGCGGAACTCTACGATGATAACGAAAAGCGTGAGCGCCAAAGTAATCCAGGTCAATCCAAAGATTACGACGACCACTCAGGCTTCTCACAATGACGATTGTTGATCTCTTGCTTCCACACCTCATCTCACGACGCAAACGGTCCCCAGGCCGGTTCACGTGCATCGCCGTTACTTTCAGGGAAAGTTAATCGAATGCGTCCATCAGTTGATACAAAATTCAATCGCGTACGTCGGCCGCTTTGCGTGGCATAAATCACCATCTTACCATTCGGCGAAAGGCTCGGCGCTTGGTCCGAACTCGCGTGTGTTAAAATCGTCACCGCACCATTCGATAAATCTTGCATGGCCACATTGTATTGTCCATTTTGACGATGCAAGAAAACAATATTTTGACCATCTGACGCAAAAGAAGCCGTCGTATTATAATCGCCAGCAAAAGTCAGTCGTTTGACTGATCCTGAGCTTAAATTCAATTGGTAAATTTGCGGTGAACCGCCTCGATCGGAAGTAAATAACACTGATTTCCCATCAGGTGAAAATGAAGGTTCCGTATCAATTGAAAACCCTTGCGTGAGTTGATGCGGTGAACCAAAGCCACCCGTCCCAATCGTGAAAATATTCGTCCCTGCTCCGCGCGTTAATACAATCGCCAATTGACTACCATCTGGCGACCAAGCGGGCGCACCGTTAATCCCAGCATATTCCGTCAGTAAACTACGATGACCACTGTCCACATCCGAAATATAAATTGCCGCTTGTCGATTTTCTAAAGAAACATAGGCAATTTTTTTACCATCAAATGACCACGCGGGCGATAAAATCGGTTGGTTCGTTGTCAATAAAGCACGTGCATTTTGCCCGTCGGCATCAGCAACCATCAAACTATATTGCATGAATGAACCATTCACTGGCTGCACCAGCACATAAGCAATTTTTGTCGAAAAAGTCCCTTTGACACCCGTGATTTTCTCATAAATCAAGTCGGCAATTTGATGTCCCAGCGCACGTAATCCCTCATCGCGCGCAGAAAAGTTTTCGTTCAACAACACCGCATCATTGGCATTCCCAGCTTGTGCTGCTTTGTAAATATCGAGCAAAGAAAGATTGACCTGATTCGCACTACCGCTGTGATTTAACGTCCCGGCCGTTACGTAATCGGTTTTTGATTGCTGCCAATCGGCTACATGAATATCATTGACGGATGCGGGCGGTGGATTTACGTTAGACGTGTCGACAATTTTAAATTCTCCGCTATTTTTCAAGTCATTGGCAATCACTTGCGCTACATTCGTTGATGGTTGCGATCCCGTGATTTGTAACGGCATAATCGCAATCGGAACAGCACTATCAACGCCTTTGGTTAGTTCTAACTCTAGCGTCGCATAAGAAGTCGACGCAATGGATAAACCGATCAACAATCCGGTTATAATTTTTACTCTATTTCGCATTATTTTTCTCCATTACCCTGCCCGACAAACCGGGAACTGGTTTTTATATTTTCTGGATCTCGCGGCTGTTGCCGCGGGGTGACGATCGTATAACGACACCATTCATCCGCTTATGTTATTTTACTCTTTTTTGCCGCCTCGATAAACCCAATAAACAACGGATGTCCTTCGCGTGGATTAGACGTAAATTCCGGATGGAACTGGCACCCAACAAACCACGGGTGCATCGGTAATTCCAGCATTTCAATCAGCGACTCATCTTCGGATTTTCCGACAATCGATAATCCATGCTGGGCCAAAGTCATCGCCAATGCATTATTCACTTCATAGCGATGGCGATGTCGCTCGATGATTTTATCTTTGCCATATAATTGACGTACTTTGGAAGTTTTATCCAACACACAAACATAGCCTCCCAGCCGCATGGTGCCACCTTTCTCGGAATCATGATCTCGCTTTTGTGTTTGCCCACAAGCATCTTTAAATTCCGTAATCAATCCTACAACTGGATAAGGCGTATTCGGATTAAACTCTGTACTATTCGCTAAAGGCATATCACCTAAATCCCGCGCAAATTCGACCAAGGCAATTTGCATGCCTAAACAAATTCCAAAAAAAGGAATATGATTTTCCCGTGCATATTTCACCGCAGCAATTTTCCCTTCAATGCCCCGCTCACCAAAACCGCCTGGAATTAAAATACCATCATGCGACTTTAAAATCTCCACGCCTTTTTCTTCTAATAATTCTGACGGTAAATACGCGATATTGACACGCGTTTTCGTTTTAATGCCCGCGTGTAATAAAGCTTCGGTCAACGATTTATAAGAATCTTTTAAATCAACATATTTCCCAACCACCGCAATCGATACTTGATCGTTCGGATGTTCATACGCCTCGACAATATTTTTCCAGACGGTTAAATCGGGTGGGTTTGTGTTTAGCGCTAATTTCTCGACAACAATTTCATCGAGACCTTCCTGATGAAGGTCGAGCGGAATGCGATAAATATCAGAAACATCCATCGCACGAATCACCGCTCTTCTCTCGACATTGGTAAATAATGCAATTTTATCTAAATGGCCGTCTGATAACGGCTTCGACGCGCGACATAATAAAATATCAGGTTGAATCCCAATGGATCGCAATTCTTTCACAGAATGTTGTGTCGGCTTTGTTTTTAATTCGCCCGCGGCCGGTAAATACGGCACCAGCGTTAAATGAACATACAATGTACGCTCACGACCTAAATCCATTCGCAGTTGCCTGAGCGCTTCCAAAAAAGGCAATGACTCAATATCACCGACCGTGCCGCCGACTTCGACGAGCACCACATCAATATCCTCGGTGCCCATCGCGACAACACGGCGTTTAATTTCATCGGTAATATGGGGGATCACTTGAACCGTGCCGCCTAAATAATCACCCTTTCGTTCTTTAGCGATCACATCAGCGTAGATTTTTCCCGTCGTGAAATTATTTTGTTTAGTCATTTTGGCATGGGTAAACCGTTCATAGTACCCCAAATCCAGATCTGTTTCAGCGCCATCTTCGGTCACGAAGACTTCACCGTGTTGAAAAGGACTCATCGTACCGGGATCAAGATTAATATAAGGATCTAACTTCATCATCGTGATTTTCAATCCGCGCGCTTCCAGCAATGCGCCTAATGAAGCAGCAGCAATGCCTTTGCCTAATGAAGAAACAACGCCGCCCGTAAAGAAAATGAATCGTGACATAAAAAAATCCCGTTAGATAACAACGGGAAATCACAATAACAAAATTGACTTCGAGAAGCAATGGATACTGGCCTTTTTTATTTTCTGACGTAAGATGGCGACATAAATTGCATAAGGTTGTCATCATGCCAGAAACACTCGCTTCTCGCTTTCGCGGCTATTTACCGGTTGTCATCGATGTCGAAACAACCGGATTAAATCCAGATAAAAATGCGCTACTCGAAATCGCTGCGATTATGCCTGCGATAGATAAAACGGGGAAAATCTATGCCGACGAATTGATCGCTTGCCATGTGCTCCCTTTTGAAGGGGCTGTCATCGATCCCAAAGCGTTGGAAATTAACGGTATTGCCGATCCGTATCATCCCTTTCGTTATGCGATCACGGAAAAAGAAGCCCTCGAGATGATTTTTAAACCCATTCGAAAAGCGATGAAAAAGCACGGCTGTCATCGCGCGGTTTTAGTCGGACACAATCCGACCTTTGATTTAAATTTTATCCAAGCCGCCGTAAAGCGTTGTGAAGTAAAACGCAGTCCTTTTCACCCCTTCACAACCTTCGACACTGCCACCCTCGCCGCTATGGCGTTTGGGCACACCGTGTTAGCCGTCGCCTGCGAGCGCGCGGGGATTGATTTCAAACAAGAAGAAGCGCATTCGGCAATTTATGATACTCAAAAAACTGCCGAATTATTTTTTTCCATTCTGAACCAGTGGGACACGACATTCGGAAAAAATGGTTCGATGTTGATTTGAGTGGGTAATTTTTACTTTCGAGATATGATGCAGCAAAAGGATTGAGGATTGAGGAAAGGGGTTCTACTAACCGTCATTGCGAGGCGTAGCGACTCCTTCCCTCAATCCTCAACCCTAATTCCTATCTTGTCTCATTCGCACGCGTCCCTTATACTGCGCGACTAATATTCAACGTAAGAGAAATAGGCATGTTCGAAAATTTAAGTTCGCGATTACAACAAACGATTAAAAGCATGACCGGTCGGGGTCGATTGACTGACAGCAATATTCAAGAAGCCCTGCGCGAAGTACGCGTCGCTCTACTCGAAGCCGATGTTGCTTTGCCTGTCGTAAAACAATTTATTGAAAAAGTGCGCGATGAAGCGATGGGTACGAAGGTATTGGGTAGCTTAACGCCCGGACAAGCGTTCATTAAAGTCGTGCATGACGCGTTAATCAAAACGATGGGCGAGGCTACAGCGCCACTTAATTTAAAAGCAGCCCCTCCCGCCGTTATTTTAATGTCGGGATTACAAGGTTCCGGTAAAACAACGACCGTTGCGAAATTGGCGAATTTATTACAAACACGTGAACATAAAAAAGTATTGGTTGTCAGTGCCGACGTGTATCGTCCCGCTGCAATTGAGCAATTGGCTACGCTCGCGCAATCAATCAATGTTGCCTTTTGTCCCAGCGAAGCCAAAGAAGATCCGATCAAAATAGCCTTGCGCGCCATTGATCAAGCAAAAAAACAATTTATGGATGTGGTGATTATCGATACTGCTGGACGATTGCATGTTGATCAAACCATGATGGATGAAATTAAAAAAATCCATGCGGCCGCAAACCCTGTTGAAACGTTATTTGTCGTTGACAGCATGACCGGGCAAGATGCCGTCAATACCGCTAAAGCATTTCATGAAACAATTCCCCTCACGGGCGTTGTGCTCACTAAAACTGATGGTGATGCACGCGGTGGTGCTGCACTATCGGTGTGGGAAACCATTCATCAACCCATTAAATTTATCGGTACGGGCGAAAAAACCGATGCCTTTGAACCCTTTCATCCCGATCGTATTGTTTCGCGTTTGCTCGGCATGGGTGATATTGTCTCGCTCGCCGAAGAAGTACATCTCAAAATGGATCAAGAAAAAGCGGCCAAAATGGCGAAAAAAATCGCCAAAGGCAAAGGATTCGACCTCGAAGATTTCCTCGAGCAAATCGAACAAATGAATAACATGGGTGGAATGACGGCACTCCTCGGCAAATTGCCCGGCATGGGACAATTGCCAACAGCAGTTAAGGGTCAACTCGACGATAGCTTATTTACGCGTATGAAAGTCATGATTCAATCGATGACGATACGCGAACGCCGATTCCCTCATCTCATTCGGCATTCCCATAAATTGCGCATCACAAAAGGATCTGGTACGACGGTGCCTGATTTAAACCGCTTATTAAAGCAATTCGAGCAAATGCAAAAGATGATGAAGAAATTTTCGCAAGGCGGCGGCATGATGAAAATGATGCGCCAATTGGGCTCGATCAAAGGAATGCTCGGCGGTGGCAGTTTACCGCCCGATATGCCTTCGTTTTAATAATTCTGATCAAAACCTGTGAACCGTTATGATGAAATATTTTTCAAAAGCTATTGCTTGGCGACTTAATGACCCCATCGCCATCATCCTGCGGTCTTCGCCGCGGGATGACGGGATCAAAATCATCGCGAAGCGATTCATTCCCTCAATTCTTCCCTTTCCCATTAAAAAATTAAACTTCCATTTAAGTAGCAGATTGATATGAAAACCAACCCTGCCGTCGCTGTCATTAGTCTCGGCTGCCCGAAAGCGCTCGTCGATAGTGAAAAAATAATGACGCGTTTAATCGCGGATGGTTATAAAATTACGAGTACGCCAAAAAAAGCAGATTTGATCATCGTCAATACGTGCGGATTTATCAACGATGCGATGAATGAATCATTTGAAGCGATTGCGACAGCCCTCGAACAAAATAGACCTGTCATCGTAACCGGTTGTCTGGGCACAAAAACCGAGTTGATTCGAGAAAAATTTTCGACCATTTCAGCCATCACGGGCCCGCATGATGACGATGGCGTGATGCGATGGGTTCATCATTTTTTACCGATCAAACCCATTTCCTTTATCGAACCTTTACCCCTGTGCGGCATTAAACTCACCCCTTCTCATTATGCCTATCTCAAAATTGCTGAAGGCTGTGATCATGCTTGCACGTTTTGCATTATCCCCCAATTGCGCGGGAAATTTGTAAGTCGCCCCATGAAAGCAATTATCACTGAAGCTGAATCACTTGTTCAAAATGGCGTAAAAGAAATCATGCTGATTGCGCAGGACACAGGCGCCTATGGTCATGATCTCGCTGATCATTCAACGCTCGACATGTTATTAACAGAACTCAGTCAACTCGACATTTGGATTCGATTGCACTACGTTTACCCTTATCCATTTGTTGACCAATTAGTCGAAAAAATGGCCGATCGAAGCATTTTGCCGTATTTAGATGTACCCTTACAACATGTTAATCCGCGTATTCTAAAACTAATGAAACGTCCCGCTTATCAAGAAAATTTATTAACTCGCATTGCGCGATGGCGAAGTATTTGCCCCGACATCACATTACGCAGCACATTTATCGTCGGGTTTCCCGGTGAAACCGATGAAGAATTTGAAGAACTCCTTCACTTTTTAGAAATCGCCGAAATTGATCGTGCAGGCTGTTTTCCTTATTCCGCCGTCGAGGGTGCAGCCGCAAATCAACTGCCTGATCCTATTCCCGAATCAATCAAACGTGAACGCGTGGAAATATTAACCGCCTTTCAAGCACAAATCAGTGCGGAAAAATTACAACGCAAAGTGGGTCAAACGATGACCGTGCTTGTTGACGCAGTAAATTCATCAAAAATCATTGCACGATCAATGGGTGATGCGCCCGAAGTGGATGGACAAGTGATTATCAAAAAACCGGCGCAGTCAGAAATTCAACCGGGTGATCTGATCACCGTTAAAATTGATAAAAGCGATACGCAAGATTTATATGGACACATAAACGAACCACTATGAAAAAACTGTATATTAAAACCTACGGCTGCCAGATGAACGAATATGATTCATCAAAAATGGCCGATTTATTAGCCGAGAAATTATCGTTGATTCGAGTCGATCAACCCGAACTCGCCGATATTATTTTATTAAATACATGTTCGGTACGTGAAAAAGCAGAAGAAAAAGTGTTTTCGGATCTGGGTCGACTACGTCCGCTCAAAGCACAAAATCCCACACTCATTTTGGGTGTCGGTGGTTGTGTCGCAAGCCAAGTTGGAAAAATTATTTTTCGTCGCGCGCCATACGTCAATATCGTTTTCGGCCCGCAAACCTATCACCGATTACCCCTGATGATCGAGCGTGCCTTAGCGGGTGAAAAAAAGATTATCGATATTTCAAAACCAACGATCGAAAAATTTCATTATTTTCCAAAACCTGTGATGCAGTCAGCCAGCGCTTCTGTCACGATCATGGAAGGATGCAGCAAAGGATGCGCGTATTGTGTCGTCCCTGCTACGCGAGGAAAAGAAATCAGTCGGCCGCTGGAAGATGTATTAACCGAATGCAGAATACTCGCCGAACAAGGCGTGCGCGAAATTATTTTACTCGGACAAAATGTGAATGATTATCGCACTGTCAATGCGAAAGAACGGCTCGTGGACTTTGCTGATTTATTGCATCACGTCGCAGAAATTTCAGGTATCGGCCGCATTCGCTTTACAACTTCTCACCCACTCGCATTTTCGAACACGCTCATCGAAGCCTTTCGCAATATTCAGACCTTGGTTAATCATTTACATTTACCTATACAAAGTGGTTCAAATCGAATTTTAGAAAAAATGCGACGCGGCTATACGGCGGAACAATATGAGGAAAGAATCGCAGCGATGAGAAAAGCACGCCCAACGATTAGCATCGCGAGTGATTTTATTGTCGGCTTTCCGACCGAAAGCGATGCCGATTTTAAAACCACGTTAGCGCTTGTGGATACCATTCAATTCGATCTATCCTATAGTTTTATGTATAGCCCAAGACCTGGAACGTTAGCCGCTAAAATGATTGACGATGTGCCCTTACCAATCAAAAAAGAACGGCTTTATTTATTGCAAGAAAAATTAAACACCATCGCAAAAAACATCAGTCACGCGATGATTGGGACCGTTGAATCTATTCTCGTGACGGATGTATCGAAAAAAAATAATACTGAATTAACGGGACGAACAGAAAATAATCGCATTGTGAATTTCGAGGGCGATGCCGCATTGATTGGACAATTTGTCCCCGTACACATCACCGAAGTACGTACAAATTCGCTCCGAGGTGAACTCGTTAACCATCATTCTGCGATATAAACAGCGGGATGACAGCATATTAAAAATCGCGCAGCGACTCCGCCTTCAATCTTGAACGGGACTGAAAAGAAATTTTGTGGTAAGGTTTATCGATAACATTAAATAAAGATCTCAATCTATGACAAAACCCATCACCCAATTATTGCATTTACTGCCGGAAAACAATGATTTTCTCGCGATTTTAAGCGGACAAAATGATGAGCATTTTCACTTTATCGAAACTGCACTGAATATCGACATCAAGCATCGCGGACATGAATTTTCCATAACCGGTGCAGAACCCAATGTCTATCAAGCAATTCATCTTTTGCAGCAATTGTATCAAGCGGCAACAACCAAACAATCGATTGATCAAAACGATATTTATCATCAATGTCGTACGATGCAACAACTGTCATCAACTCATCAGAAAAAAGAACTGATCATCAAAACCCGCGAAGCAGTAATCAAGCCCCATACCGACAATCAATACGATTATTTGGATCAAATTTTAACGAACGATATCACCTTTGGCATTGGTCCAGCAGGTACTGGCAAAACTTATTTAGCTGTAGCCTGCGCCGTTGATGCGCTTGAACGGGAAAAAGTACGGCGCATTATTTTAGTCCGCCCCGCGGTTGAAGCCGGCGAACGGCTCGGATTTTTACCCGGCGATATGGCACAAAAAGTCGATCCCTATTTGCGCCCACTTTATGATGCACTCTATGAAATGCTCGGGCTTGAACGCGTTGAAAAGCTGATCGCCCGCCATGCCATTGAAATCGCCCCGCTCGCCTTTATGCGCGGCCGCACGTTGAATGATGCCTTTATTATTTTAGATGAAAGTCAAAATACGACTGAAGAACAAATGAAAATGTTTTTGACACGTATGGGATTTGGTTCAACGGCGGTTATTACCGGTGATATTACGCAAATTGATTTAGCCATGAATAAACGCTCCGGCTTATTAGAAGCCATCCGCCTATTAAAAAATGTCGAGGGCATTCGGTTTACGTTTTTTAACTCGAAAGACGTGATTCGTCATCCACTCGTACAAAAAATTGTGGAAGCGTATGAGGCGAATAAAAAAACCCTATGATTCACATTGATATTCAAACAGCGAGCAAAGCAAAAAGCATCCCTTCTCAAAAAACACTCAAAAAATGGATTCAAACTGCTCTTAAACTACACTGTATTAAATCCGTCGACATGGGTCTACACATTATCAGCGCGCCCAAAATGGCCGAACTCAATCAACAGTATCGAAAAAAATCAGGTCCAACGAACGTGCTCACCTTCGTTTATGAGGAAGGAAAAGATCTCGCAGGTGATATTGTACTCTGCCCGGCTGTTATCCAAAAAGAAGCTAAAAAATTTAATTTACGCCCCATTGAACGCTGGGCGCATATTGTTGTACACGGCTGTTTACATTTAATTGGGTTTGATCATGAACTCAATGAAACAGAAGCCGAGCGTATGGAAAAAGCAGAAATTAAAATCCTCAAAAAATTGAACTACAAAAATCCGTACTGATGAAAGCTTTGTCAACTGACGGGCGAGGGCGAGCGAGAATTAGGTGCATTTAGAGATCCGATTGGCGGCGCCAGGGGTGATCCCACCGCTAGCGGCGTTCTTTGTTTTGGCCCAAAAAACCCCACTAGTTTTTCACTTTCTTCTATATTACTTTGCCCTCGAGTACCACATACGGTGGGCGCGCTATCGAGTGCTTTAAGAAGAAAATGGCCAATTCCTAATACTGAGAACAAATATAATGTCCGCACAAAAATCCTTTTGAGCAAACAATCTCGGTGTGGCTTAAAAACCCCATTATCCTTATAAGACACCAATTGACCACCAAAATTCGCAATCTTCTCACTAAGAGTCCCAGGAGCATGTAATTTCACTAATAAAGCTTTCGTCGCATCAAGTTTCGCTTGCGTTTCACTCCTCTCTTTTTCATCCGTTTTTTTTGTTACCTTTTTCGTTAAGCGCTTTTCATACGCTGTCCACAGCTTATCAAGGCGAACAAAAGCTTTGAATTCTTTTCCTTGTTGCGACTCTAAAAAGCTCTTGGCTATTTTTCCCGAGTTAACATCTGCACCACGAGGACGAGATGCAACAAAAAACCCAGACATACATTCAATTAAAACAGGAAAAACGTATGCCTGTCGTTCCGAAATTATTCGCATTTTTCCAAAAACTTCTGATGCAATACAGCAAAACCCTGTCTGATAAAATCGTCCAATTTTCAGAAGATCCTCTTGCATAAACTTTAATTGTAAAAAATCTTGTCCTTTTTTAGGATGTAGCTCATTAAAGCATATTGTCGCAGACATTAGTTCATTTTCTGAAACCGCCTGCTGGGGAGGATTTTGCTTTGCCATTACACCACTCAGGATACCATTAAATTGCCCATATAATTCACCCCTATCCACCTCGAGAGATAGCAGTGTTTGCGAAATTGAACAGTGAGGCATCCCCTCCAATCGCTTCACAAGTTCAAAAAAACCTGGATCGGTTAATAAGAGCTTTCTCTGCAGCCCATCAAACCCAAGATCTGGAGTTGCGTAATATCGAGCTAGTCTCTGCAGACGATCGTCATCGTAACCACAGTAATTTCGTATCAATGCCTGAACAAGCTCGCCACCTTTGATCACCCCCAAAATAGAGTTTAAGCGCTCTACTTGCCCCCCTTGAATTCGCATAATCTTTTGATAAAGATCTAATGTTAACGTGATATTCTCTCGCTGCAATAGCAGAAATAAACTTCGAAAAGGTTCAGCGGTTCCTTCGGCAGTTAGTAAAAGATAAAAATCTCTACTCTCCAATACGGCTTGAGTTATCGAGACCCTTGGAAAACTTGTAGGATCACCCGCGACACCAGCAAGGATGTTCGTTTCATCTTCACTGAGTTTCATCAATGCGGCACAACATCCACGCATATCCTCATGAACACGTGGGTCAGATTGAGACCGCTTACGCGCCACATGTTGCAAAAGAGTGCAAAAATTATGTAAGATCTCCTCTGGAAAACTTACAAGCTTTTCAAGCGATTGAGGATCCCAATAATTAAATGGTTGAAGCAGAGTCAACAAGCTAGGCCTGTTAACAATATCTTCCTGACGAAGTAACAAATCATAAAATTTTACTGATGACATAGCTCTTTGTTGCGTAAATCTCATTATTTCCTCATGAGAAATAGCACTATCCGCTAATTGAGAATTAGCCACCCCTGCGGATGTTAGCTGAATTTTAAATTGCTGTTCTGTCAAGCCATTCGTTGCTAACTGCGCACGTGATTGTTCCATTATACGTTGTTTCATTACCTCGTCTGTTAGGCCTGTTGTGACCGCAAATCCCTGCTGAGTTAGCTGACTTTGCACGAGATCTTTCAACACATTCTGATCCTTTCTATGAAATTCCGGAAAAACATCCTGATCCTGCGTTAATGTTGTCATATCCAGACTATCTAATGAGCCTGCCAACCATTGCAGTGTTAATTGCCTTCTAGCCGCGCCTTCTTCTTCCAAGCAACCAACTAAAGACTGCTCTAATGAGAGTAGTCGTAATTCAATAGCAGGTAATTCAACATTTTCTAAAAGTTGTAATTTTTTCTGTTCGTTTTGTTGACCTGCTAAGAGAGACGCGAGGTTGATTTCTATCATACGTCGAGCGGTATCAGCCAAGCTGGAAGAACGCAACTGACCAGTAACCTGCTCTATCGTAACTGAAAACTCTGATAAATTTTGATGTAATTGTTGAGCCTCATTCCTTTTCAGCAACATGATGTTCAGTAATGTCTTTAGCTGTGATCGTTGTACCTCAAATGATTTCGAATCCCAATGCGTTGATAATCTCCATAACGATAACATCCTCAAGCTCTCTCTTGATTGCTCTGGCACCTTTTGCTGCGCCGCCATAATAATACTTTGAAAATAAACTATTGTTTCCGCTCGAAAATTTAATATTTTTTGAATGGTTGCTAAATCTGGGTAGTGCGAACCGACCGATACAGCATCAATCAGCGCTAAAGCATCGGGCTTTTCAATAAGCTGCCTAATCATTTCTGGATTTTGTCTTAATATGCTTTTAATGCGCTCATCCAAAAGCCACGAACTTTCAGAATGCCGAGAATAAAAAACTTCTGCTGCAGGATTAGGATGTGCGCCTTTATAAACATCCAACAATCGACGTTCAGCTTGATATTCTTTTAGAGTAGTTAAAGTAGGTGGTAAAAGCCGGCTTAATCTATCAAGACGGGGATTACCGCCTTTTCGTCTTGGATCTGTCAATGCTACAAGCGGCCTGGCAGTTGGACACACATAATCAGGCGCGCAATATTCTCCTCCACAATAATTCCGTAAAAAAGACCGAACGACAGAAAGATCTACATCGTATTCTTTTACCAAATAATCAAAAATGGGGGAAAATTGAAATAATTGCCCTTGTTTAGCGACATCAATCACTCGTCTATGCGAGTCATGCAATGGAACTTGTAAACCATTTGAAAATTCTGACAGCGATGAACTCTGTAATAATACGTCTGCTACTTGATCCGCAAAATAGCCTGATCCGAATGTAGTTTGAACCAAACTTAACGCTTCTGCTCTGCCAACCTCTTCTACTGGCGCACTATAGCGTTCCCACAACTGTTTGGCTTGTTGTCCGCTTATCGGCACCAATACACCAAGATTCTTTTCCTTTAACCGGATCAAAACCGCGGCAAGTTGTTCAACATCAAGATCATATCTACACTTGTCAAGAGCAAGATAGAGAGCGGGCGATCTGATTCCAGCTCGGGTCAACTCAGCAAAGAGTTGCTCAAAAGCTTGCTGACATTGAGAATTATCTGTGCTATCCGGTAGTGCAGTTATCTCTTGATCAAGAACATCCGCTATCCGTCGTGCGAAAGGAGCTTCGAGCGGATATTGCTTTTTACGTTTGAACGCATGTCCCGCGCCAGTATCCAGTATATGCATCCATTGCCGAAGACCTGCGATAGGCAATTTTGGATCGCTACAAATGATTTTTATACCCAACTGGTGAAGAAAAATAAACTTATGATTATCTGATTCGCGCAATCGATCCAAAAGATTATGCAGCTGCCCATTCATTATGTAGAAATCAAGCTTTGCAAGATTCCCATGACTGAAAACGATATGCGCGTTTTGCAACTGCTGTAATACCAAAAAGTAATCCTGCAATTGGTTCGCTTGGGAAGCCTTAACCATCAGTTCAAGCATCGCATCTCGAATACTCTGGTGCGACTGGAGCCACTTCAATACCTCTAATAAATTCTCTTGCATTTTTCCTTGTGCAATAGATGAACAAATCAGTTCGAATATCCTCTGATCAAAAGGAAGTCGCTCTGTATTAACACGTTCAAGCGTAGTACGAATTTCTGAAGAAAAGAGCCTTTCGAAAAAAGGTCCCTCTTGTTCTAAGCCTACACAATGGGTACGATAATATTCTGCAAGTGCAAAAATTTCTGTTGGGGACAATAATTCACCGCCGCGTTCTGCAATCGACACAGCCCTCAGTACATCCTGCACAGAAGCTGGAATTTTTTGTCTTCTTATCTGCAACGGCATAACACAATTCTCTTTTTTATCTCACACTTTCATTATAGCGTCTATTCCTCCTATCACCACAAGGATTTACAACATTTTTGACCTTAATTTGAAATAAAATTTAACGCGCGCCTCGATGACCCGTCGCCTGAGCGGGTTGCTAAAGCACATAGGGAAAACAATGGCTATAAGGTTGCGAAACAGCCCTAAGCGCTGGGAGATCATCAGCGGTCTGCATAACAGAGAAATCGTCAGGCCCAAACGCAGATAGATCTGAGCGGTCGAAAACATGGCTCTTTACCCTAAAAAACCCCTCATCAACCGCAACCGTTCTCAAGGGCTTTTTCGACCTCACCTTGATTTGTCATAAAAAATAATTTCTTTGACGGAACAGAAGTCTTCGAAAATAAATTATGAGCGAGCATCTCACTCACCTCTTTTTTGCTTTCCAACATCATTCGCTTACTCTTCGTCGGTTTATAATTAAAAAACCACTGAGTTTTGTTCCACCAACAAACCAATGGCAAAACACCGAGCGTGGCAATCCCAAGCAATATATTGCGCGTAATCAAATAACGCTTGGCCGCACTTTTATCTCGATGGACATCAAGCACTTTTTCATGGGTTATTAAAGCCGTATTGAAGTGATTCAATCGATCTGTTATCGAACCGCTTTGCAACGCTGTCAACAAATACCCAACCGCCTGATATTTTAATTCGGTTGCTTGCTCTTTATCCGTTTTTTGCGCTGACTCTTTCCAAGCTGGCGGCAAATCTTTGGCTAACTCCATTTGATAGCTTCTCCAGGTCCGATAAAGCATCATTATAAATTGAAATAGCTGACCCTGTGATGATGTCGAAAACGAGCTGTTCACTTCTTGGTCCGGCTCTAAATCCGCACACCATAAATGCAGACATGCTACCAACACGGGATGAAAAATGATCTCCTCATCATCTAACATACTCTGCTGATGCAACATCATTGTTGCAGTAATAGATAGCTTGGGATGTGCTTTTGTCGCATCAAAAATTTCTTGCGTGAGACGCGGAAAATTTTCATATTGAATCGCTCGAATAAAATCAGGGAATGTTTCACTGCTGACGATTTCATAAAGCATGCTCCATTCAAGCGTGAAATCTAAATGATAACCCTCAAGAATAACCAGCAGTTTTTCAACATCCATCAATTTTTCTTTCGACAAATTCATCAGCTGCAGAATATCATTACAATCTTCTAAATGAATCCAAGCACGCCTATTTTGCAGCTGATAGAAAACCCGATGCAGTGCTGCATTTTCATCGGCCGAATTGACACTTATTTTTTGAACAACAGATTCAGTTAATCGATCACTGTCGAGTACTGCTTTCAGCAATGCAACTGAATCGGGACATTCAACAATCTTTTTAAGGATAGCTCGCGTTGCAACGTTGGGCCTTTCTTGCATACCTCGTAATAATGACGCAATTAAAGGCAAATCCACGATCACATGACTCACTGTATCCTCATAACAACATGCCGCATACCGATCGAGAAATGATGCACGAAAATCTGAACACTGCATTTTTTGTAAAAAATCTAAAACAAAAATCATGTCTTCATTCGTTTGTCGAAAAAGCTCTTCTGTTAGCGGTTGCTCATCGTTCAGCGTATGTAGACGGGCCAGGTTTTGAGTGAGTGCGCGGCCCAAAATCCCTTCAAAAAACCGATAAAATTCGCCCGCTTTCGTCGTCGAATGATCATAAAAACACTGCGCTAATAGAAACCGTTCCTTCGAATTTAAATCAATTTGATCTATCGCTTTGATCAATGCCGGCCAAATCGATTTGGTCAGTTCGACGTTATTTGCTTTGAAAAGCGCCAAAATATGAATAACCAGTTTTCCGCTCACATCAAAAATAAGCTGAAAAGCCTTGTGCGATTCATGGCTTTCTCCTGTCGGGTGATCATAAAAGCACTGGGCTAATTGAAACACCTCTTCATCGGTTAATACCTCCTGATCGATTTGCGACGCTAATGATTTCATGACTTGCATCGATAACACATCTTTACGTAATTTGATCCGCTTCAAAAAACCTTTATGTTGATCGTAATATGAAATAGCTTCCTGTACGGTTTCTTTGGAAATAAGTCTGGGCATAACTTTACCTCGATGAAAAATTTTGAACTGATAATTGAACTGAATGCTGCAAGACAAGGTCAGACCCGTCCTGGTGAGTTAAGGTGAATTTTTTTGATTTAAGAACGCATGCAGAAAAAACAGAATTGGAAATCACGGTAAGAAGGTATGAGAAAGCGTATTATAAAATTTCTATTGTTGTCAAGGTTTGCGTTAAAGCAACACTTTGCGCCGAGCATGGCGGACAATCTATCCTCCTCGATGCGCAAACCCGAAATTCGTGCTTCACTTCAACCACACCTGTTCTTTCAGCGCTTCGATTTCATCTCGCACTTGGGCGGCTTTTTCGAATTCCAAATTTCGCGAATGCTCATACATCGATTTCTCGAGCTGTTTGATTCGCTTATTCAACGCATCGGGCGTCAATGCAGCATAAATGGCTTGCGATTCGCGCACACTCATCTTTTCTTTTTCCGCCGAAGAATACGCGCCTTGTAAAATATCTTTCACGGCCGTTTTAATGGTTTCCGGCGTAATTCCCATTTTTTTATTATACGCTTCTTGTTTTTTGCGACGACGATTAGTTTCCCCCATCGCGCGCTTCATCGAACCGGTCATGACATCAGCATATAAAATTGCTTTGCCATGCACATTTCTCGCCGCTCGACCCATCGTTTGAATGAGCGATCGATCGGATCGTAAAAAACCTTCTTTATCCGCATCTAAAATAGCGACCAAAGACACTTCGGGAATATCCAATCCTTCGCGCAATAGGTTAATCCCAACCAGTACGTCGAACTGTCCTAATCGCAAATCGCGCAAAATTTCAATCCGCTCGACTGTGCCGATATCCGAATGTAAATAACGCACTTTGATGCCGTGCTCGGCCAAATAATCGGTTAAGTCCTCTGCCATGCGCTTGGTCAGCGTAGTCACGAGCACGCGTTCAGCGACTACAACCCGCAAATTAATTTCCGATAACAAATCATCGACCTGGCTTTTCACAGGTCTCACTTCGATAACAGGATCGAGCAAACCCGTTGGGCGCACAACCTGTTCAACCAAATTTTGGCTGTATTCCGATTCGAATAAGCTCGGCGTTGCCGACACAAAGATCATGCCCGGCGCACGTGCAAGAAACTCATCAAATCGCAAGGGACGATTATCTAATGCCGAAGGCAAACGAAAGCCATATTCGACCAACGTTTCTTTACGCGCACGATCACCGCGATACATTCCATTCAATTGAGGAATGGTCACATGCGATTCATCGACAAACAACAGCGCATTTTGAGGTAAATAATCAAATAATGTCGGCGGTGGTTCACCGGGATTGCGCCCTGATAAATAACGGGAATAATTTTCAATACCCGAACAATAGCCAATTTGCACCATCATTTCTAAATCAAATTGCGTCCGTTGTTCGAGACGTTGCGCTTCGACCAATTTATTTTGTGACCGTAATATTTCCAATCGTTCTTTCAATTCCGCTTTAATCAAATCTGTCATCGAGAGAATTCTTTCGCGCGGTGTAACAAAGTGCGACTTGGGGAAAATCGTCACGCGCGACACTTTTTGCAAAATATGGCCGGTCAAAGGATCAAAATGAGATAACTGTTCAATTTCTTCATCAAATAATTCAATTCGGATGGCATTTTTATGCGATTCTGCGGGGAAAACATCAATGCTATCGCCATGAACTCGATACGTGGCACGCTGTAAATCCAAATCATTGCGCGTATATTGCAATTCAGCTAATCGTTTTAACAGCGCCCGCTGGTCCAGTTTATCGCCGCGCGATAAATGACAGACCATACTCAAATACGATTGCGGATCGCCCAACCCATAAATCGCCGAGACAGTCGCGACGATGATTGCATCAGGACGTTCCAAAAGCGATTTTGTCGCTGATAACCGCATTTGTTCGATGTGTTCGTTAATCGCGGAATCTTTTTCGATGTACGTATCGGTCGTCGGCATATACGCTTCCGGCTGATAATAATCGTAATACGAAACGAAATATTCGACTGCATTATGCGGAAAAAAATCTTTCATCTCGCCATATAATTGCGCCGCGAGCGTTTTATTGGGCGCGAGAATTAACGTCGGACGGTTGCACGCAGCAATGACATGCGCCATCGTGAATGTCTTACCCGAACCCGTCACACCCAATAAGGTTTGATAGGACAACTGCTTTTCCAGGCCGCCGAGCAATCCAGCAATGGCGGCGGGCTGATCGCCGGCCGGCTGAAAATGAGAAATTAATTGAAACACGTTTTACTGCCCTTGCCTTGCGATTGAGAATGATGAATTCATTTTAGCGGATAAATGAACAAGGCGCGAGGGCCGAAGTGAAATTGAGAACTAAGAAAAGACATGGCGCCGTTTTAAAGATCAATCGTGAAGCGATACCTTTTCTCAACGCTCAATCCTATTCAGTTTTTCTCGATTAGCCATCCTGATACATCCCTCCAGCCAACATCCTTGCTGGTCGTTCAATGCTGCGTATTCCTCGCGTTGAACCCAAAAAAGCTTCCCCCGATTTTAAAATAAGCGTATCCTTCGCAATCGCAACCGGTAAGGAGTATTAAATCATGAATAACCGAACGCCTCTTTATGAATCTCACCTCAAAGCGGGAGCGAAAGTGGTTGATTTTCATGGCTGGGATATGCCCGTAAATTACGGCTCCCAAATTGAAGAGCACCATCATGTTCGCAAGGATGCAGGTGTATTTGACGTATCCCACATGACCATCGTCGAAGTGGAAGGAAAAGATGCCCGCGCTTTCTTGCATCACTTAGTCCCTAACAATATTGATAAATTAAAAAATACAGGTAAAGCCTTATATACCGCCATGCTTCAAGAAGATGGGGGTATTATCGATGATTTAATTATTTATTACTTACGCGATGATTTTTACCGCCTCGTTGTCAATAGTGCCACCCGAGAAAAAGATTTAGCCTGGCTTAAAAAGCAAGCCTTATCCTTTGACGTAACGGTCACGGAACGCTTAGGTTTTGCCATGTTGGCTGTCCAAGGCCCTCACGCAATTGAACAAGTGAAAAAAGTTGTTAGCCCTGAAAAAATTGCCCTCATTGATCAACTCAAACCCTTCAATGGGCTACCTGTCGGTAACTGGTTTATCGCAAGAACAGGTTATACGGGCGAAGATGGCCTGGAAATCACCGTCCCTGCCGACCAAGCCCCTGCATTTTTCGAAGCCCTATTAAAAATAGGTGTTCACCCTTGCGGTTTAGGCGCACGTGATACCCTGCGTTTAGAAGCCGGCATGAATTTATACGGCCAGGATATGGATGAAACGGTCACCCCGTTGGAATCCAATATCGGCTGGACCATTGGCTGGGAACCACAAGACCGACAATTTATCGGCAGGCCTATTTTGGAAAATCAACAATCGCAGAACGTTGGACGCGTTTTAGTGGGTGTCTTATTGACAGAACGTGGCATTCCTCGCACGCATGATAAGGTTATCGTCAATGGACAATGCGTCGGAGAGATTACCAGCGGCACCTTTTCCCCCACCCTGGAAAAAGGTATTGCCTTTGCACGTATTCAATCGAATGCCCTCGACAAGCATTGCGCCGTTGAGTCGCGTGGAAAATTATTACAAGGTGAGTTTGTCAAACTACCGTTTGTTCGTAATGGCAAGCCCGTCTTTCAATCGTATTAATTAAATCACAGGAGAAAATCATGAGCAACATACCTCAAAATTTACGTTACACAAAAACCCACGAATGGGTTCGCAAAGAAAGTGATGGATCATTCACATTAGGCATCACGGATCACGCGCAAAGTTTATTAGGCGATATCGTATTTATCGACGTCCCCAAGGTGAGTAGTGACTACGCCGCTGGCAAAGAATGTTGCGTTATTGAGTCGGTCAAGGCCGCTTCTGACGTCTACATGCCTATCGCCGGAAAAATTAAGGCCGTTAACGACGCATTAACGACGGCGCCCAATTTGGTTAATGCCGATCCTTACAACGAAGGCTGGTTATTTAAATTTGATGCTGTTTCAGCCACTGATTTCGAATCATTGCTCGATGCCGCCGCTTATACAGCTGTCGAGCAAGCTGACGCTCACTAAACAACGTTATCTCATCCATCCATCATTCGAGAGAGAGGACAAGTTATGCCATTTATTCCGCATACTGAAAACGATGTTCATGCGATGCTAGAGACGATTGGTATTCGTTCGATTAACGAATTATTCGATGAAATCCCGTCTGAATTACTCATCGATCAATTGCCCGCCATCCCAAAAGCATTAAATGAAATGCAAATCGCTCGACTCATGAAAAGTCGTGCCAAACAAGATGAAAACTCTCTGTGCTTTATTGGTGCGGGGGCCTACGAACACCACATCCCAGCCGCCGTGTGGGATATTGCCGGTCGTGTGGAATACATGACGGCTTATACGCCTTATCAGCCCGAAGCCAGTCAAGGTGAATTGCAATTACTATATGAATATCAAACGATGATGGCAAGTTTGACCGGCATGGACGTTTCTAATGCGTCTTTATACGATGGCGCGTCCGCCGTCGCTGAAGCGATTTTAATGGCAATTCGCAGTAATCGACAATGCCAAGCAAAGCGCGTTTTGATCCCCACCACTTTAAATCCTCTTTATCGCAAAACGATTCAAACGATCGTCAGCAAGCAAGCTATCGAACTCATCGACGTTCCTTTTGATGAAAAAACAGGACGCATTACAGTCGAGGCCATTGATAAAATCGTCACACAAGAATTTGCCGCGCTCGTCATTCCACAGCCGAATTTTTTTGGCTTGTTAGGCGATGTCGATGCATTAACGGATTGGGCACACCAACGCCAAGCATTAGTCGTCGCTGTTGTTAATCCTATGACGCTCGCCCTCTTAAAAGAACCTGGGCTTTGGGGCGAAAAAGGCGCCGATATTGCTTGTGGTGATGCGCAGCCTTTTGGCATTCCGCTCTCATCGGGCGGGCCCTACCTCGGATTTTTATGCTGCAAAAATGAACATGTCCGCCAAATGCCCGGGCGCGTTGTCGGCAAAACAACCGATGTCGACGGAAAAACTGGTTACCTGTTAACGCTTCAAGCGCGCGAACAACATATTCGCCGCAGCAAAGCGACATCGAATATCTGCTCAAACCAAGGCCTCATGGCCGTTGCTGCAACGATTTATTTAAGTTTACTCGGCCCGAAAGGATTAAAACGCGTTGCGGCAGCCAGTCATCAAAAAACGATGTTATTGGCTGAGAAAGCGACAAAACTAAAAGGGGTTGAAGTCTTATTTCATGGCCACTATTTTCACGAAATTGTTTTACAATTACCCCAATCGGCCAAATATATCGTACAAGAAATGGCCGACTCTCAAATCGAAGCCGGTTTAGCGTTGGGTGATTTTTATCCTGGCTTAGACAATGCGTTGCTAGTTTGTTGCACTGAAACTAAAACAGAAGAAGACATCAATAAATACATCGAGTGCTTAAAACAAGCGCTCAAAAATAAAACATTTTCAAAATAATCGTATTGGAAAGAGGAATGCCTTATGTCTCAACTCATTTTTGAACAATCACAACCCAACCGTTGTGCGCCCACACAGATGCCTTTTGATTTTATCTCGGATAAAGCGGTTGATTTACCTGAATCTTCTTTACGCACGACCAAACCCTTGTTACCGGAAGTTTCAGAGTCGCAAGTGGTTCGACATTATACCAATCTATCCAAACAATTATTCTCCGTCGACACCCACTTTTATCCGTTAGGCTCGTGCACGATGAAATATAATCCTCACATCATGCATCAACTGGCTTCGCTCCCAGGATTTTTAAATCGACATCCGCTATCGCTCGAAGAACATGGTCAGGGATTTTTAGCCTGCCTTTTCGAATTACAAGAAATTTTGAAAGCCGTGACCGGCATGGCCGGCGTTTCCTTAACGCCAATGGCCGGTGCTCAAGGAGAATTCGCGGGTATTGCCATGATTCGAAAATATCATGAGTCACGCCATGATCATGAGCGAACAGAGATTATTGTGCCCGATTCGGCCCATGGCACTAACCCCTCTTCGGCAACCATGTGCGGTTATACCGTCAAAGAAATCCCCACATTATCGAATGGTGACCTGGATTTAGACACGTTAAAAAAAGCCGTCGGCCCACAAACAGCGGGGATTATGTTAACAAATCCTTCTACGTTAGGCGTATTCGAGCGACACATCCAAAAAGTTGCTGAAATCGTACATAACGCGGGTGGCTTGCTTTATTATGACGGTGCTAACTTAAATGCGATTTTAGGTAAAGTCCGGCCCGGCGATATGAATTTTGATGTTATGCACATCAATTTACATAAAACCTTTGGAACCCCCCATGGTGGCGGCGGCCCGGGCGCAGGTCCAGTCGCCGTTAATAAACGATTATTGCCTTTTTTACCAGTTCCTTATGTCGAAAAAGCAGATGAAGATTATCGCTGGATCACTGAGACAAAAGCGACTCAATCGATCGGACAGCTATCCGCATTCATGGGTAATGCCGGTGTTTTACTACGCGCTTATATCTATACCCGATTACTCGGCCCAGAGGGCATGCCACGCGTCGCTGAATTCGCCTGCTTAAATTCCAATTACATGAAAAAACGTTTTGAGCAATTAGGGTTTAACGTGGATTTACCCGAGCGCCGCGCCAGTCATGAATTTATCATCTCGATGAAAGATCAGGCCGAACGGTATCACGTCACCGCGATGGATTATGCTAAACGTTTACTCGATTATGGCTATCATGCACCGACTGTTTATTTTCCGCTGATTGTGCCAGAATGCATGTTGATCGAGCCGACTGAAACAGAAACGAAAGAAACGCTCGATCAATTCATTGATACAATGGAAAAAATCAAGCAAGAAGCAATGACAAATCCAGAGATCGTCCAAAAAGCGCCGCACACAACACCGCTCAAACGATTGGATGCCGTCAAAGCGGCGAGAGAGTTAAATCTCGTTTATACCCCAACGAGTTGATTTTCAGAGAAGTGTTGTAATTACTCGACATGATCCGGATGATATAAGAACATTCAGATTTTGAAATGACCCGTTACATCATCACTCCAACACCCTCATTCCGTAATCAAGCCGCGAGATGATGGAAATTGGACTATTGTCATTGTGAGGCGCAGTCGAAGCAATCCAGCTTCCGTCATTGCGAGGATCGTCAGCGCCGAAGCAATCCCCAGTCATCTATCATTTCCGCGCCCCCACAAGTCTTCGATAATCATTCTTCGTCATCCCGCGGAATCTAAAAAAATAAAGTCCGCGTCACAACCTCTTATCTCAATTTTTTTGTTCTGGATTGCTTCGGCGCTAGCGCGCTCTTCAGATCATCGCTTGCAACAAAAAACTATCTCTACTACCAGATTTCTACAGATCCCATGCGAAAAATTTATCGTCTCTGCATTCAATTGACCTCTCAAGTCATCCGCATAAGCCTTAAAGATTTAAAAACCGATTATATTCCGATATGTGATGACATAAATATTAAACATGCGGCCAACAAGCCCTCTCTTCTTCTGCCGCTGGCTCCGGAGAAACAGCCTCGCGACACTGTTCAGATGCTTGTGATGCAAGATTTTTTTTCTCTCCCAATTGTTTACGCGCAAAAGCTTTAAAAACCCCTTGATCTTCAATTACTAATACTTCAGCCTTGTGCCAAAGACCGCCCATTTCCAACAATCCAATTCGCTTCAAATTAAGTCTCTCATCGCTGAGCGCACGAATACGATCACGTTGGCTAGTCGTGTCAGCGCTAAACCACCGCAAGAAATTTTCACGGTCTAAAAATAGAGCATCATCTAACCCCTGATTTTTCCTTCGATTAAGAAAGGTTTTTTTTGCATCCTCATTTAAACAAGAGTGAACGCGGCGAATATCAATGTCCATGAGTACGTCGCGATTCAGATTTAAAATAAATTGCTCTTGCTCTCCTGTTTTCTTTAAGGCTTGTAACCCGCGAATTACGTCAACTGTCTTTTCCTCTTGATATGCTGCTCTTCTTATTTTAGCTTCTTCTTCTTTTTGTTTGCTACTTAGCCTTGGCCTTAGCCTTGGGGGAGGGGGCATAGATTCACTTGGCAAACGAGCTTCTCTATTGTCTTCCACTTTTTCAGCTTTCTTTTCATTTGTTCCTCCAGGCGCGGCTTGAGCACCCAAAGGTGTAGAGGGCATTATCTCTCTTCCTGTAGACAAACCTGCCCCAGCTAAAAGCACAGCCGGAGATGCAACAACAGTAGGCTCTTGCGTTAAAGACGACTGCATGGAAGCCGGAATACTTCGTTTTTTCCGTTCTTCCGCCTCTTTCCATTGCCTCTCTTTTTGACGCGCAGCGCTCGAATCTCTTGATCCCGACACAGCCAAGGCCGCACCTGCCACAACCAATGCAATTCCAACCAGTATGAGGGGAGTAAAGCATAATAGCGCTCCCACCCCCGTACACACCCCACCCCAGAGTTTTTTCAAAAACCCGCGTTTCTCAAGCTGCTGTTGTTCCATTACGACTGGATGTGAAGATCGAATAATAGGCAAATGATCCGTAACAGGTCTCGTCGGACTATCTAATAGGGCAGGACTTTCAAAATTTATTTCTTCATCGGCGGGGCGATAGGTCTGCCCTACCGCCGTGCTTAATTCTGTTGCCGTTGTGCGGATATACCCTGGTGTTTTTTTTGCTGCATCGCTGGCCATTTGAGCGCCTACTCTCCCAGTCTTTTCCCTATCAAATCGGGCAAAATGCCCATCATCCACCTCTGCTATCGCTATTTTTCCTAAAGGTATTGCGTCAACTATTAATCTAGCATGCAATTGATCATCACTTCCATCAATTGGCTTTACCAACACGTGCTTCTCTTCTAGAGACGGGTTTTTTAATAATTTTACTTTATCTTCCATCACTCCATCTGTCGTTATATCAACCACTACGCCATGGCATTCTGGAGGAAGCGTAATATGATAAACAGTTGGCTCATGTGAAATGGTTGTATCACCATCAAATATATAGTTACCATAATCTCTGGTCACCAATGCATAACCATCTAATCGTCTTCGTGCCATTTCCTGAAAATATCGTTTTGCCTGATTTTGTTTTTTCTTATTTCCCGATCTATAATCTGCCAAAGCCTGTTCGTGTTGAGACAAGAGCTCTTTATATTGCATTGTCGTTTCTTGTCGCGTTGGATAGGCAGGGAAAATCCCTTCACCTTCTGAAAAACTTGCCGCCAATCTTGCTATTTCTCGCAAAGACGCCAAATTGTCATCATCGGTAATTTTTTGAAAATATCTTTTATTCTGATATGTCCATGAAATATAAGCCGGCGAATCTCCAACAGCTGCAATGAAAAGTTCCGTTCCTCCATTTGGAGTTTTTTGGCAAATAACTGTAGTAGAAGTGGTACCTCCAACTCCTTGTACATTTGGGGAATTATCAGGATATTGTTCAGCTAAGCTGGCCTGCTTTTTTTTGCTACCCGATCTCAAAATATCTGGGATTTTGCTTGGATCAGCTAACATCACTTGATCCACCAAAGCAAGAGATCCCGCATCCTCACCAGAACGCGCTTGTATAGCAGCTATAGTACCCCAAGATTGCTTGATCATCCGAATGGATTTCTCATAGCGCCTACCGCTTGCTTCTAACAAACAAATTCGATCGGAACTTTGATGACCAATATCTTCTGAAGAAGTTTGCACATTACCTCCTTTTGATTATCACTTATTTCTCACAATATAGCTCTTCAATAATGATTTCGCCAATATATTATTTAACGCTTTGGTGCTGTTAAAAGTTGGTTTTTTGGAATACCGATTGGAGATAACTCAATAGTCAATTATCTTACCTCACGTTTGAGAATGATATTGTCTGTCTTGCATCGTATTTTTGCTCGCGATTTGAGCCTTAGTTCCTGCGATTCAATGTTGATTTCCTATTAACTGCGCTTTCCTAAATTAAAATCTGAAAAAACATACACTTTCAATTACTCCATTTCTGATCATAAAATTTGCAATTCATCACCGTCAGGCGTAGATTTACACATGATTTCATGAATACAGGAGGTATTGATGGATACTTTATACGATCGCGCCGAAGCCGGCCGAGAATTAGCGCGCTTATTAAAATCCTACGAAAAAGAAACCCCCATTATTTTAGGCATGCCGCGAGGCGGTGTCGTTGTCGCTTATGAAATTGCCTCGCTCCTTCACGCTCCGCTCGACGTCATCGTCACTCGAAAAATTGGCGCGCCCAATCAACCAGAATTTGCTATCGGCGCAATCGCACCGGGCGATATTGTGCTTCTTAACAAAGAAGTTATCAAAGATATTCAATTATCCAACACGGAAATACAATCCTTAATCGACAACGAAACTCAAGAAATGAAACGTCGTTTGAAATTATATCGCGGTAATCGCCCTGCGATTGACGTGAAAAATAAAACCATCATTGTCGCCGATGATGGATTAGCCACTGGACTAACAGCATTAGCGGCCATTCGGTCGTTGCGTCAATTGCATCCAAAAAAAATCATCCTAGCCATGGGTGCTTGCGCGCGAGATTCCACCAAGCGATTACAACAAGAAGTCGATGAACTCATTTGTTTATTAACACCAGAACCTTTTTACGCTGTCGGGCAATGGTATCGCTATTTTGATCAAACGACTGATGAGGAAGTGATTCAGTTATTAACGTTAAATCGTAACGCTTTATCTGAGATCGCGATGATACAAGAACGTGCTGAGTAGTTACGTTAAATCAACAATCGAGGTGAAATAATGGCCGCCATAAAAGAAACACTTGTCAGTATGCCTGCGAATTCTATTCAATTAGAAGGCTCTCTCATTGTGCCCGATAGCGCAACAGCACTGATCATTTTCGTGCATGGTAGCGGCAGCAGTCGTCATAGCCCGAGAAATCAATACGTCGCAAAAGTATTGCAACAAGCTGGATTTGCAACATTATTATTCGACTTATTAACTGCTGAAGAAGATAGGATTTATGAAAATCGCTTTGATATTCCACACTTATCGGATCGGCTCATGCAAGTGACACAATGGATACTGAGCCAACCTGCAACAAAGCATTTAAAAATCGGTTATTTTGGTGCCAGCACAGGTGCCGCCGCCGCGATTATGGCTGCAGCAGAATTAGGTGAAAAAATTGGCGCGATTGTCTCGCGCGGCGGGCGACCCGATCTTGCGACGCATCATGCATTAAAAACAATGCAATCACCGGCTTTGCTCATTGTGGGTGGTGATGATGTTGAGGTATTGGAAATGAATCAAGCAGCCAGTCAATTCATGCAAACGATTCATCGCGTTGAAATTATTCCACACGCGACACATTTATTTGAAGAACCTGGCACATTAGAATCTGCCGCAAAAACGGCTATAAATTGGTTTTTGAAGTATTTAGTCCACGCTCCAGGTATCACTATTCAGCAGCACGATCGTCACACAAAATAATCAGCCTACCTTCAAGAAATAGCCACACTATTTAAAATGTTTTGCGCTTTAAAAACAGAATGTCCTTTTCCCGTATCTTCATGCAGTAATTTGATGGTGGCGGTTTCTTCATAGCTATCGTAGGTATTAGTGTGCCCTGGATCAACAACGATTTGCTTGTTTTTTTCCTTCACGCCATGATCAACGCCCGTGCTATCGGTTGAAGAAATCGTCATCGGCGTCACATCCTGTTCTTCATGCTGTCTTTGAGCGCTATCTATAATTGAAAAATATTCATATCCCCGCTGACGCGTCAATTCAGCACATCGATACAATAGCAAATCATGCACGCGCCCTTGACTCGTTGACTGATTTCCTACAAATGTCACTTGATAAGCATCATCATTTAATTGCACTTGACTATATCCACCTTGCATCCCCAGCGGCTGATACGGCGTTGCGCACGCACTCAACATCAACAAACAAAAGAACAAACTAATCATTTTCATATGAGTTCCTCTTATCAATTTATTAGACTTCTTTCATTCTATAAGAATTTATAAAGATCTGTCACGAAAATTACCGAAAAACAAATATGATAAAATGATACATTAAAGTCCCACATCCATCGGCGCACGACCAAGGTCGCGGAGTAATTGAACAGTTGCTTGAATATTAGAAGCGACTTCTTGCTGATTACAAGCGCGATTATCATAAATAGAATAAAGAGGACGGTATTGCATCGGGGTTAAATTGATCATCATCGAGTTAGCACCAGCTAACAACGCCTGTCGTTTTCCTTCTGGCGATAGGGTTTCGAGCGCTGTGGTCACTAAAATATTCGCGTCGGGCGAGGCCAGTCGGGCGATTGCAATCGTTTTCAACACCTGATCAACAGAAGTTGTTGGCGCATGAACTAAGGGCGTATCTTGTGTCGGAATCAGTGGCCCGAACGAATACATTTCGGGCTCCAGTTCTTTTGTGAGTAAAATATTATTCACGAGATCCTCGGGCTGTTCGTTCGGCAAGCCAATCAAAAAACCGGTTGCCAACACATAACCGATTTTTTTCAGCTCACGAATCAACGCCAAACGTTCATCAAGTGTGGTATTTGGTCGCAATTGTTGAAAAATAGCGGGATTAGACGTTTCAAATCGCATGAGCGCTGCTCGCGCACCGGCTGCATACAATTTTTTATAAGTAGCGACGGGGCGAACGCCAATGCTTAAAAAAATCAAAATGCCTAATTGGCGCAACGCTTTAACCAAACGTTCGAGCTGATCTTCATCATAATATAAATCTTCGCCCGACTGTAATACGATCGCTTTAAATCCGTATTCATCAATCGCCTGTTTTGTGACCGCTAAAATTTCCGCTTCTGTCATACGATAACGCTCAATCGCTCGCTCTCGACGAATCCCACAATAAAAGCAATCACCCCGACAATAATTCGAAAATTCGATAATGCCATGCACGCAGCTTGCATTGCTGTGCTCGCGCTGACGCACCTGATTGGCCACTTCATATAAAACGGATAATTCTTTTTGATCAGTCAAAGCGCTGAGCACTAATAAATCTTCTTTCGTCAGCGCTTGCTTTAAATTCACTTTCTGTAAAACAGCAAGTGCGTTGCCTGATAGTTTTTCTGACTGCAGCGGTCGCGCCAATTGTTGATCAATTTCTTTGAGCTCGAAAAATAAATCTTTCCAGGTATCCAAAACAGCCAATGCTTCTTTCTCATCGACTTTTCGAACTAAAATGCCACCCTGCGCAAAGACATAATCACCAATTTGAATATCAGGCAAATCCAACACTACGTTGCGTCGCTCACCAAAATAATCGAGCACGGCGATATTTTTTTTGATTTCAATCACTTTTGCCGGGATCGCATAACACATAATTACAATCCAAATACTTTAATCGCACAGCCCGTTGAAAAAATAATGAGTCCCGCTAACGCATTACCATAATGCTCGAACCAATGAAATTTCGCTTTCAATTTTTCAAGTCCAAAATAAGAGGCCGTCACCATGCCCAACATCGCGATAATCGTAGCCAGTGCAAATAATAATGTCACCCAAACAACTTCGGCTACTTTTCCTTGCATCGCGGGATAGAAAATCAACGGAATTAATGGTTCACAAGGTCCCAATACAAAAATAATAAACAAAATCCACGGCGTTAATTCTTTCCAATTTTTCGGTTTGTGATCATGATGATGCGCTGCTTGGTGATGGCGTTTGACCGCGTATCGAACGCCCCAAATAAAATATAACAGTCCGAGTAAAATCAATAACCAGGCGGCGATAGCGTTACTGCGTGTTGTAATCCACTGCAATTTTAAAACAGTAAAACCGATAGAGATACCAATCAACCCTAACACTAAAGCGGAACAAACATGTCCAATCCCCGCAAAAGTGGTTACCACAATCGTTTTCGGTAACGACCATCGTCGCGCTTTAGAAATCACGATAAAAGGAACGTAATGATCGGGCCCCATGAGCGTATGAATAAATCCGATCACAAAGGCAGAAAATAATAGTAGTGTCAGTTCATGTAACATAGGATGTCCTGAGTAAATTAAATCTTAATTTTTTTCTTAGCCGTTGCTTTTTCTAGCCAATCAATCCATGAGTCCAATCCCATTGCTTGCTGTGCTGCCATTTTAATGACAGGTGCATGAGGGTTAATTTGGCTTAAATCTTCTTCAAAATAGCTTTCTTTAAACGGTAAAAAAGCCAACAAATCCACTTTATTCAAAATAACGAGAGCGGCTTCCTGAAATAATAAAGGGTATTTTCCTACTTTATCATCACCTTCTGGCGTGCTCAATAACGCCACTTTGGCATCTTCACCGATATCAAATTCTGCCGGACACACTAAATTGCCGACATTCTCAACGAAAATAATATCTAACTGATCTAAATTCAAAGCATCGAATGCTTTTTCAATACTGACCGACTCTAAATGACAAGCACCACTTGTCGTAATCGAAACCACAGGCGCGCCACAAGCGCGCAAACGCTGTGCATCACGATCAGTTTCAACATCCCCTTCAATGACGGCGACACGATAATGCTTTGCTCTGAGCAAAGGAATAGTTTTTTCTAATAAGGTCGTTTTACCGGACCCGGGTGAACTGATTAAATTCACCATCAAAATCTGTTTTTCTTTCATTAAAGCGCGTAACTCATTGGCTTTACGCTCATTCGCGATCAATAATTTTTGCATGATATTAACTTGCATCCACGCTATCTCCTGTGATGTGATCAATGATTATTTCTTTACCCGATATCCATTTTAGTGACGTATTGCCACAAGTCGGACAAACATACTTGTGATGCGGCAAGGTAAATTGCCGATCACAGTGAGCGCAATAAACTTGAACCGGAAGCACATCGATAATCAGGTTCGCTTGATCAGCAATCGTTCCTTCAGCGAGCGTTTGAAAAAGAAATTGCAGTGTTTCTGGCATGATTTGCCGCATCTTGCCAATTTTAAGCGTCACCGATTTAATGTTTTTTAAACGATGTTCCTGAGCGGCTTTTTCAAGATACTCCAATAGGCTTTGGGCAAGCCCCAATTCATGCATAAAAAACGATTACGCTTCTGTTTTTTCTGCTTTAACAGGAACAGGAATTTCAACCACTTCATGCTGTTTTGTTAAAGTCGGTGCTGCATATTGCTGCCCCATCATCAAACATTTCGTTGGGCAAACAGTGATACAATTATAACAAAAAATACATTGATAATGGTTGATATCCCATGTGCGTCCATTTCGATTCACCTTGATGGCATTCGTTGGACAGCGCTTTTCGCACATCGAACAAAGAATACATCGCGGCGCATCAATTTGCACATGCCCTTTTGTTTGTTCAAAAACAGTAGGCTTTTGAAAAGGATATCTGTCACAAGTTGATTTTTTAAATAAGCTCTTAACAACGGTACCGAACATTTTCAATATATCAGACATGGGTATTATCTCTCTGTGCAACTAATACAAGGATCTATCGACAGCACAATGGCTGGCACATCGGCAAAATCGCAACCTTTCAACATTTGTAATAAAGGAGGAATGTTGGCAAACGTCGGCGTTCTCACTCTAAAACGTTCCAAAAATTTCGTCCCATTCCCTTTGACATAATAAACCACTTCACCGCGAGGTTGTTCCACACGTGAGAAGTATTCGCCTTGCGGAAATCCGGTCACTTTTACTTCAGTTTCACCATCAGGAATTTTACGGATCACTTGCCGCATCAGATCAATCGCCTGATAAACTTCTTTCACACGCACTGCACCGCGCGCATAACAATCTCCCGCGGTTTCGACAATTGGCTCAAACTCCATCTCTTCGTAAGCGCCATAACGCAATTTACGCATATCCTGCGGTAATCCACTGGCACGTGCAGTAGGTCCGACGGCACCGAGCGCATGGGCATCTTCTTTTGATAAACAACCCACATTCGACCATCGATGCTGAACCGTATAATCCTCGATAAAAACTTTAGCCAAAGGAGTATATTCTTTTTCGATATCGTCTAAAGCGATCGCTAATCGTTTGAGGGTTTCATTTGAAATATCGATTCGAACGCCACCGACTTTTGCCGCACCAAAAATCACACGACCACCCGTGGTTTCTTCAAATATTTTTAGGACTTGTTCGCGAACACGCCAGGCATGCATAAATAAACTCTCAAAACCAATCGCATCAGCCGCTAATCCTAACCATAATAAATGGCTGTGCACACGAGATAACTCGCCCCAAAATACACGCAGGAATTGTGCGCGCTTTGGCACATCAAGATTCATAACCTGTTCAACGCCTTGACAATAACCGACGCCATGAATAAAGCTGCAGATACCGCAAATACGTTCGGCCACAAACACCATATCCTGAAAAGTTTTTTTCTGGCACAGTAATTCTAACCCGCGATGGATAAACCCAACACTGGGAATCGCTTCGATGACTTTCTCATCTTCTAAGACCAAATCCAAATGGATAGGCTCGGGCAAAACTGGATGTTGTGGTCCAAAAGGTACAATTGTTCGCTTAACCATAAGACTTAACCCTTCTGTGTTTCGACAGTTGTTGTTGCAAGCGTGCTGAATGGTGCCGCTTGAGCAATATTGTAAAATTTACCTTGATAATCCAAAAGCATATCGCTGACTTTTATTCCAAATAAATCGTGTAATTCATTTTCATAAAGAAAAGCAGGCATAAAAATATGCGAAATACTGGGCAAACTGGGCTCTTCTAAAGCAATCGATAATCGCAAATTGTAAAATTGATACGCTTTATCGAAGGTATAATCGAGCTGAAAATGATCCGCTTTTTTGGTGCAGCTAATTTGCACTAATCGATACCCTTCTTTGGATAAACGTTGTGACTGACTCATCAGTTCTGACCGATCGATCGTCACAATTTCTTGGCGCTCAAACATGTCGTATCACCTCTTTGATAAATAGATTAACCAGCTTTCGCTTTTTTGTGCTTTTCTTCCAATACGGAAAGCGCTTGAACAACACCATCAATAATCGCTTCGGGTCGTGCTGCGCATCCCGGCACAAAAACATCGACGGGAATAACCGTATCAGCGCCGCCTAGAATATTATAGCATTCGGCAAAAAAATGGCCGGTACAAGCACAGGCACCAATAGCAACCACCGCTTTGGGTTCTGCCATTTGATCATAAATGTTTTTGATGACAGATTTATTTTGTTCATTGACGGAACCCGTAATCAATAAAATATCGGCATGTTTTGGGTTACCGGCATTAATCACGCCAAATCGCTCGACATCATAGCGCGGTGTTAGACAGGCGAGTACTTCAATGTCGCACCCATTACAACTGGACCCATCATAATGGATAATCCAGGGAGACTTTTTAATTGACATGCTGGCTTTCCCCTTTACTGAAAGATATGTAGAATCATTAAATTGCCCACACCAAATATGAGCGTGATAATCCAAGCAGAACCCAACATCAGTTCCCACTTAACACGGGCATCGGTGTTATCAATCAATATTTCAACGAAATAAACCGCTAATATCGCAAAAATGCCAAGTATGGGCATACTGGCGAAAAAGAGATAGACCAACGCCATGACAAAAATTGTTTCATACCAATGAATTATTTCAAACAATGCCAGCGATGGGCCAACAAATTCCGTTGATATCCCTTTCACTAACTCTTGATGCGCATGATGAGATGTCGCCAAATCAAAAGGCGATTTACGCAGCTTGATCGTCAAGACATAAACCAATCCGAGGAATATGCCCGGCAAGGCAATGATGGGTAAATGGTGCGTTAAAATAATCTGACTGACATCAAAACCGCCTGTCGCCATATAAAAACCGACTGCCGTCAATAAAATCATCGGTTCTGCAGACAGCATTTGCAGCAGTTCTCGCTCAGCACCTAACAAACTATAAGGCGAATTGGTGGCGTAAGCAGCAAGAACTAAAAACACATTGCCCACAACCAAGGCGAAAATACACAGCAATAAATTTTCGCCCGCGAAAAACAAACCGACGGCCGCCACGGTAAAAACAAGCGAGCAAATTACCAAATCATGGTGAAATCGATTCAACACTAAATTTTGTTTGCTGAATAATTTCAACACATCATAGAATGGCTGCAAAACAGGCGGACCCATTCGGCCTTGCATTCTGGCTGTAATAATTCGATCCACACCGCCCACAAGACCGGCGACGACGGGTGTTAATAAAACACCTAAAAGACCCCAAATCCAAGTAGTCATACTTTCCCCACTAGAAACATCAAGATTAATAACACAATCGACCCGGCAATCGTCCATCGTGAGAGGACGGCTTCACCAAAAAATCGTTCGAGATAATAATTTTTAAAGGCCCACCCACGAGGTGCGCTAAAAGATCCCATAAATTCATGTGGATTGATAACGTTTGCACCCCCTAAATAAGGCGTGGTATAGGTTAAATTATTTTTTCGGATCAATAAAATAATCGGTGGAACAACCATCAACCCGAGCATGATCGCAATCGACAGTTCGACTTTATCGTACAGCATCGGATTCCAACCATATAACGGCACCAACCAATATTTACCAATCACTGGATAACAAACGCACGCGGCAATGGTTAAGACGGAAAGTCCAATTAAAGCAACCCACTCAATCCCTATGCCTTTTTCAAGATTTTCTTGTTTTGCGCTGGGGATGGCGATCAATTGACCAAACCACTTGGTCCAGAAAAATAACATAATCGAGCCACCAAAAATCACAATCGCCGGGAATATCGGACTACGAACAGCAAGTGCTTCGATCACCGCCCACTTGCTGATCAACATACCAAACGGTGCCAAAAACATACCACTTAATCCAATGATCATGGTAATGGTTGTGTAAGGCATTCTCGCAATAAGTCCTTGCATATCTTCAATATCCAAACTACCCGTTTGATGTGACACTGTCCCAACACATAAAAACATCAAGGCTTTTGCAACTGCGTGGAAAATAACAATCAAAGCAGCTGCCCACAACGTAAAGGGTGTTCCTATGCCCGCACACAAGACAATCAAGCCTAAATTGGCAATGGTCGAATAAGCGAGAACGCGTTTGCTATTGCGTTGAGAAACGGCTAAAGCAGAAGCCGCCAAGAAACTCAATCCACCCAATAAAGCAACGATCATACCCGCTGTGGTATCTCTTAAAACAGGTGCGCATCGAATGACCAAATAAACACCGGCTTTAACCATGGTACTGGAATGCAGCAATGCAGAAGCAGGTGTTGGTGCCACCATCGCACCTAGTAACCAATTCCCAAACGGGTATAAAGCCGCCTTATTCATACCGGCAAAACAAATCAGCAAAACCGGCAATAAAACAAAGGCAACCGGCATCATCATCAAACGCTGTAATTCGAGCGTGTAACCACTGTTTGCCAAATAAGTGATCGCCAAAGCAAAAGACAATCCACCCACCAACAACATCCACAACGCACGAAAAGCATTCTGAATCGCAATCGGTTCTCGTGAATAGCTAATCATGATAAACGAACAGATCGTGGTGATTTCCCAAAAGAAATAAATCCACGTGATACTATTAGAAAATATAATGCCAAACATGGCGCTAAAAAACAGAAAAATGGTGGCCAAAAACAAGTGAGTTCGATTAGACAGCGCCGGGTGCTCGTGATGATAATGTTTCATATAGCCAATCGTATAAATCGCGATCAGTGTACCGACCACACCAATCACCACCGCCATCACCGCGGTTAACCCATCTAAATAAAGATAATGCGCCACTTCCGGCATACGGCCTGAAAAATCATAAAAAAGCACGAGCCCGTATTGCGCAATAACCAATAAAGGAATCCAATATCGACGAAACGGTAACTTTCGACAAACGAATAAAAACGCCAACGCTAACACAATATCACCGATCATCACCAACTGATTAGGCAGCGGATTGATGAACATGGAGTACTCTCCACTTCCTTTCATGTACTGAATAGCGAAAAGAACACTGGCTACGGCGATCACTATCGATGCGATGATCGTAATCCATTTTTGAAGACACGCGTTTTTTGAAAAAACCAATAAAACTGCTGGTAGCAGTGGAAAGAAAATCAGGAAAATTGCTAATTCCATCGGGGCCCCTCAATCAATTAACGGTTAAGTTTTTCTCATCATAAAGGAGCGCACAATATAATATATAGACCTTTATCTCGCAATGGTTTTTTGATGAATTGATTTGACTAAACGGTAGATTTTTAACTGAAAATCTACCGTTAATGGCCGTTTGATGCCCTTGATTTGTCATTCTGGAAATTGTCATCCCGCTGATTCTTATCCAGAACCCGTATTTTTAGATCCCCGCCTTCACGGAAATGACGACGGAAACGAGCGTGTTCAACCCGCATTTCACCGCGCCAATCTCAACAGCAGCTGATTCATTTTCGACACAAAAGAAGCGGGATCTTTAAGTTGTCCGCCTTCGGCCAGAACCGCTTGGTCGAATAAAATTTCAACCCATTCTTTAAACTGCCCATCATCCTGCTCGTCTTTGAGCCGCTCGATAATCGCATGGTGCGGATTGATCTCAAAAATCGCTTTGGTCTCAGGCACTTCTTGCCCCACCGACTTCAATATGCGTTGCATATTGATATTCAAATCCGTTTCATCGGCCACAATACAAGCGGGCGACTGCGTCAACCGATAAGTCAGTCGCGCTTCTTTGATTTTTTCACCCAAGACTTCTTTGACATGCTTTAAAAAGCCTTCATAAGTTTCTAAATCTTTTTTCTGCTCATCTTTTGACTCTTCTTGATTGACGATTTCGCTATCCAGCTCACCTTTCGCAATCGATTGTAAGGGTTTCCCATCAAATTCACTTAAATGCCCCACCAACCATTCGTCTACTCGGTCAGACAATAACAATACCTCGATGCCTGCCTTTCGAAATACTTCCAAATACGGGCTATTTTTTGCGGCGGTAAAACTATCGGCCGTGAGGTAATAAATTTTCTTTTGGTCGGATTTCATGCGGCTCACATAATCAGAGAAGGAAACAGTTTGCTCTTCTTGGTCGGTATGCGTTGATGAAAAACGTAATAATTTCGCGATTTTTTCACGATTTTCAAAATCCTCAGCCGGCCCTTCCTTCATGACCCGACCTAACTCTTTCCAAAATTTCAAGTATTTTTCTGGCTCATCTTTCGACAATTTCTCGAGCATATCTAGCACGCGCTTAATAATTCCTGAACGGATTTTTTCAACCATCGGATTGCGTTGTAATATTTCTCGGGAAATATTAAGCGGCAAATCATTGGCATCGATAATCCCTTTCACAAAGCGTAAATAAGAGGGTAAAAACTGCTCCGCTTCATCCATAATAAAAACGCGCTTAATATACAGCTTTAAGCCATGCTGGTGTTGCCGATCAAATAGATTAAAAGGCGCTCGCGCAGGAATATACAACAAACTGATATATTCCAATTTTCCTTCGACGCGATGATGTCCCCACAACAAAGGCTCATCAAAATCATGTGAAATATGTTTGTACAGCGCTTTGTATTCTTCGTCCTTCACTTCGCTTTTCGGTAATGCCCACAAAGCCGTTGCCCGATTGATTTGATCCCATTCATCGGTTTTCTTGCCTTTTTCATCTTCTTTCAACATCAAAATCGGCAACATAATGTGATCGGAATATTTCGTGATAATGCTACGCAGACGATAGTTTTCTAAAAATTCCTCGTCTTCTTTGCGTAAATGTAAAATGACTTCTGTACCGCGCGTTTTACGGTCGACATTTTCAATGGTGTATTCACCCTCGCCTGCTGACTCCCAACATACGCCATGTTCTTCGGTGAGTCCCGCACGACGCGTTAGCACCGTTACTTTGTCGGCCACGATAAAAGCGGAATAAAAACCCACGCCGAATTGTCCGATCAATTTGGAATCTTTCGCTTGATCACCCGTGAGTGAAGTTAAAAAATCTTTCGTTCCCGATTTAGCAATCGTACCCAAATGACTCACCACTTCATCCCGACTCATCCCAATCCCATTATCACGAATCGTGATCGTGCGATGTTTTTTATCAAAATCGATCTGAATTTTTAGTTCGGGATCCGTTTCCATTAACGCCGAATCGGACAGCGCTTCAAAACGCAATCGATCCGCTGCATCGGACGCATTCGAAATTAACTCGCGCAAAAATATTTCTTTATTGCTGTAGAGCGAATTGATCATGAGTTTTAACAATTGCTTTACTTCCGTTTCAAACCCACGCGTTTCTTTTTGCATTTGGACAGACATTCGATGGCTCCTTTTGTTGTTGAAGGGATGAAATTAATATGAGGATGTTTTAACGATTTTCAAGAGACAAACTCTTCGAAACCACCTCATAAAGATCTTTGGATAAAGCAGGAAATTCGACCATGCGTTTTAATTGTGCTCGCATTAGCTGTTGTCGCGTTGAATCATAACGTCGAAAATGCGTAAACGGTTCGACTAATCGAGCGGCAACCATCGGATTGGTCTCATTTAATTTTAAAATCATGTCAGTAACAAACTCATAACCCGCACCGGATGGTTCATGAAAACGAATAAAATTGCTTTTCGCAAATAAACCGATCAATGAGCGCACGCGATTCGGGTTTTTGAAATTAAATGCCGGATGGTCGAGTAAGGCTTTAACGCAATCCAGCGTATTCGGCAAAATTGAAATTGCCTGCACGCCAAACCATTTATCAATCACGAGAGGCTCATGCTGCCAATCCCGATAAAATTGATCGAGCGCGCGTTGTCGTTCTTCACAATCGGTATCAGTCAAGCATCGCAATGCCGCGACACGATCGGTCATATTATCTGCCTGCTCAAATTGTCGAAAAGCCAGTCGATACATATCGAGTGAATCCAGTTGCGTTAAATAATCCAAACAAGTATTTTTCAGCGCACGTTGCCCGGCGAACTCAATTGTATATTCATATGGCGTTTTCACAAACGCACGCTCGTAAACCGCCTTAAAAACGTCTTTAAAAATAGTCGCCAGCTGCTGCTGCAACCAGTGTCGCACGGTATGAACTGCTTCGACATCAATCACGGGCAATGATTCAGCAATATAGACTTCAGAAGGCATTTCTAACAAACGCGCTAATAACGCTGAATCGGTTTGCGCATCGGTTAAAACTGCCTCGAATGCCTCGACATAAGCGGGTGATAAATGCAAAGCCCGGCCCGTCTGCCAATCGGTAATAAGTTGACCGATGAGTTTCATCGCATATTGCTGTCCGGCTTCCCAACGAGAAAATCCATTCACATCATGCGCCATCAAAAAAGCAAGTTCCTGTTCGGTATACTCATAGCAACATTTCACTGGCGCTGAAAAATCGCGCAGTAATGACGGAATCGGTTGTGCATGAATGTCCGTAAAAATAAACGTTTCCTCGGCTTGGGTGAGATTTAAAACAATCGAATCATCCGTCGTTCGATGAGCCTCCCCTTTCAAATGGCATTTTATTTCACGCCCTTGTTGATCCAGCAATCCTATTTTAAACGGAATATGCATGGGTTGTTGCGGCAGTTGCGTCGGCGTTTTAGGGATTTGCTGTTTGACGGTCATCGCCCATTGTTTTTTGACGTCATCATACACCGCCGATACCCATAATTCCGGCGTACCGGACTGAGAAAACCATAATCGAAATTGGGTTAAGTCGCTATCGCTCGCCACCTCGAACGAATGAATCAAGTCTTCACACGTGACCGCCTGTCCATCGAAATGCTTAAAATAATACGCAATACCAGCTCGAAAAGCTTGCTCGCCCAAAATATGAAAAAGCAGCCGATATACTTCAGCGCCTTTATCATAAATCGTCGTCGTATAAAAATTATTGATTTCGATATAAGCCTCAGGACGAATCGGGTGCGCCATCGGACCGGCATCTTCGGGAAACTGAAATAAACGTAAATAGTCAACTTGATCAATGCGCTCAACCACTTGCGAGCCGATATCGGCTGAAAACGATTGATCGCGAAAAACGGTTAATCCTTCTTTTAAACACAGCTGAAACCAGTCGCGACAAGTGACCCGATTACCCGTCCAGTTATGAAAATATTCATGTGCCACGGTGCTGTCGATATGGGCATAATCGGCATCGGTCGCTACATGCGGATCAGCCCAAATGCACTTCGCATTAAAAATATTGAGCCCTTTATTTTCCATCGCGCCAAAATTAAAATCCTGAATCGCGACAATCATAAATATATCAAGATCATATTCGCGTCCGTAATGTTTTTCTTCCCAATGCATCGCTTTTTTGAGCGAAGTCATCGCGTATTGGCATTTATCAATATGCCCTTTTTCAGAAAAAATACGCAGCGCAACCACTCGATCCGATAAGGTCGTATAGGTATCTTCGATAAAATCCAAATCTCCCGCAACCATCGCAAATAAATAACAAGGTTTCGGAAAAGGATCGGCCCATTTCATCCAATGTAATCCATCGGACAATTCACCTGAATCAATCAAATTTCCATTCGATAATAACACGGGGTAACGCGCCCGATTCGCCACAATCGTCGTAGTAAAGCGCGCAAGCACGTCCGGCCGATCTAAATAATACGTGATTCGCCGAAATCCTTCCGCTTCACATTGCGTGCAAAAGATATCACCCGATCGATACAACCCCATGAGCGTTGTGTTTTCTTGTGGTTTGATAGTCGTTTTAATTTCGAGCGTAAACTGCTCGGGTAAATCCAGTAAGATCAATTGGGCATCAGTTAATTGATAACGATCCGACCGAAGCATTTTGCCGTCAACTTTTACGCTCTCTAATTTTAAATGTTCGCCATCCAAAGCTAATGTCGTTGAAACCATCGAAGCCTGAGTATTCGCGCGCACGTCACTCGTGGCTGTTACATAAGTTTGCTCTTCGTGAAGCTCAATCACTAAATCGATTGTATCAATGAGATGCGTCGAAGGTTGATAATCGGCTCGACGTTTAACCAACATTTTTGAATCTGAACTTGTCGTCATGTTTTATTTAATCCAATTAAACTGCTGTTTCAAAATACAAAGGCAATCTTAAGCAACTTAAAGAGAAGCTATGAGCCAGAGCTCTTATGTTTGCTCGCGAGTGAGACTCTTTCCCAAGCTCGTCATCCTGACACATCTCTCCAGCCACGCATCCACGCGTGTCGTTCGTCGGGGAAATGCTTCGCATTTCCTTAATCCTCAATCTTTCCCAAGCTCGTCATCCTGACGCATCTCTCCAGCCACGCATCCATGCGTGTCGTTCGTCGGGGAAATGCTTCGCATTTCCTTAATCCGACTCACCCTCAATCTTCAACGACTGAACAACCGTCAGCGCTATCGTATACACAATATCTTCAACCAAACAGCCGCGCGATAAATCATTCACCGGTTTGCGCAATCCTTGCAACATCGGACCAAAACAAAAAATACGATTCGTGCGCTGCACCGCTTTATACACCGTATTGCCTGTATTTAAATCGGGAAAAATAAACACGTTCGCTCGTCCAGCCACTTCACTTTTCGGCGCTTTTAATTGACCGACTATTGGATCCGCCGCCGCATCGTATTGTAAAGGCCCATCAATAGAAAGATCCGGTCGTTTTGCTCGCGCTAATTCGACCGCTTTTTGCACTTTCTCAACATCTGGTCCGGCACCCGAACCTAATGTGCTATAGCTAATCATCGCCACTCGCGGCTCCAAGCCAAATTGTTTAGCTGAATCCGCCGTTTGAATCGCGGTATCGGCCAATACTTCCGCATCAGGATTTTGATTGATCGCACAATCGGCATACACCAAAATTTCATCCGGCAATGCCATAAAAAATAAAGAAGAAACGACCTGGGCCCCCGGCGCCATTTTAATCAACTGCAAAGCAGGTCGAACCGTATTGGCCGTTGTATGAATCGCGCCCGAAACTAACCCGTCGGCCTCACCTTGTTGCACCATCATCGTGCCAACAACGACAGCATCTGTTAATTGCTTTTCCGCTTCTTCTGCCGTCAATCCTTTTTGTTTACGCAATTCCACCATCGGCTGAATATATTTGTGTGCAATTTGAACCGGATCGACAATCGTCAAATAATCTGTCGGCAAGGATAAATGATACTGCAAAGCAATCGATCGAATTTGACCCTCACGACCCAACAAAATACAATGTGCAAGTTTTTTCTGTGCGCAAATAATCGCGGCTTGCACCGTGCGAGGCTCTTCGCCTTCAGGTAAAACAATCGTTTTGTTCGCCTGCTCGGCTTTACAAAATAACGTCGCGTTAAATAGTGGCGGCGTGAGTCGCGCTTTATAGGGTTTTTGATTCAGCGCTGAAATCCAATCCGCTGATAAAGTTACCGCGTCACCTGTCTTCATCGGAGAAATGCAAGCGAGCAGTGAAACGGCACTTTGCGCAAAAAGCGGCTCTAATTCAGTTTTGCTTTGATATGATCGATTGATGATACAACCTAACACACGATCCATGGCACCATCCGGGTCATAAAATTGTGCCGTTAACTCGATTTGACGCAAAATCGTCTCATCAAACAAATTCTCATCAACAGGTGCTGCAACGAAGATAATCTGTGCGTTGAATGCACGCGCTAAAGCCACATTGATATCGAGCACGTAGGGGCGATGAACTCGATACGATAATCCTTTCAGCACACACAGATCGATCTCTTTTTTCTGTGTCATGAACGCCTGAAAGGAGAGCGCCGTTTCTTCTAAAAAAGTCGACAATTTATTTTGACTTAGTAAATCGTCGATGTGATAGATCGTATCCATCGATTGCCCGATCGGCTCCCAATAACACGTTTTCAGCTGTGTGGATAAAGCGCGCTCAACACTCAAAGCAACCGTCGTTAAACCCACATTTTTACTGACCGGCACCACTAAAATCGTACGCATGTTCAATCATCCTCCCGTTAAGACAATTTTGCCGCATCACGCGCAATCATCAATTCTTCATTCGTTGGAACGACTAAAGCGACTCGACTTTCTGTTGTCGTAATAACACTCCCGCTGTGCTTCCCATTAGCTTGGTTACGAACAGGATCCAGCGTGAAATTCAAGGCGGATAGCCATTGAATAACGCGCGCACGAACTTTGCGGTCATTTTCGCCAATTCCACCGGTAAAAACTAACGCATCTAAACGTCCCAGTGGCACCAAATAAGACATAATGTATTTCGCTAATCGATAACAAAACACTTCTCTCGCTAACGTGGCATTTTCATGACCTTCTGCCTCGGCGTTTTCCAGCGTGCGCATATCAGAACCCAGTTGTGATAAACCTAATACGCCACTTTTCTTATTGAGTAATTCCGTCACTTTATGAACATCATATCCCAACGTATCCGCTAAAAAAGCATGTAAGCTGGGGTCCACATCGCCCGATCGCGTCCCCATCACCAAACCTTCGAGCGGCGTAAAGCCCATGCTGGTATCAACACTTTTTCCATTTAAAATAGCGGCAACACTGGATCCATTCCCCAAGTGGGCCGTAATAAAAGCACATTGCTCAAAAGGTTTGTTAATCAATAAAGCGGCTTGCTCGGCAACATATTGATGACTCGTACCGTGAAAACCATAACGACGAATGCTGTGTTGTTCATATAATTCATACGGAATGGCATAAATAAACGCATGTTTTGGCATCGTTTGATGAAAGGCCGTATCGAACACAGCGACTTGAGGTAAATGCGGAAAATTCTTCTTCGCCGCTAAAATACCCGTTAAATTCGCGGGATTATGTAAAGGGGCCAGTCGACAACAATCACGAATTTGATCCAGGACTTGCTCATCAATCACGACCGATGATTTGAATTTTTCTCCGCCATGTACAACGCGATGTCCGACCGCAATCAATTGGGATTCCAGCTGATCGACTTCGCGTAACACTTCAATAATCGCATGAATAGCCGATTCATAATCCACATCCGGCAAAGCGCGTTCTTGTTTTTGCCCTTCTCTTTTCCATTGCAAACTGGCTTCTTTCATGCCGATACACTGAACTAAACCCATCAGTGCATTTTCACCTGAGACTGGACTCACGACTGCAAATTTAATGGACGAACTGCCACAGTTTAACACCAGCACGTAGTTCATGATAATCCCCTTATTAAGTTTATAATTGACCTGCCCAAAAAAGTGGCGATATCATAACGCGTGAGCATTGAAAAATCCATGATTCAAACTCAGCAGGATTGAAACGAGTCACCAAGCATTCTAATGCCTATTATTTCTACTTTAATCGCATCTTTTTTAGACCCCAATGTTTGCTTTCATTTTTGTCGTATGTTAACGTAATACCGCTTAAATGAATTCATAGGGAAAGGAGAGAAACAAATGAATGTCAATTCTCGTCACTGTATTCCTTGCTGCTATCATCCCACAACACCACTTTTGGTCGATGATGAAGGTGAGTATTTACAAGGCTTGGTTCGTGTATTGAACAACATACCCAAACCTTATCTCTATACCAATCCCGCTGAAGCCCTTGAATTTATTCAAAAAAAATATAAACCAGCGGTTAGTCCTGACCAATGGTGTTCTCACTTAAAAAATACCGACGTCGATCTTAATCATTTAGATGCGCATGAACATGCGTTAATTGATATCGATGTTTCGCGCATTCATCACCAAGTCTATAACGCTGAGCGATTCAAAGAAATTGCTGTCGCTATTGTCGATTACGCCATGCCTCAATTAACGGGGTTAGAATTTTTTGAGAAAACGACCCATTATGCTTTTCAAAAACTACTGCTCACCGGACAAGCCTCTCAACAACTCGGCTTGGAGGCCTTCAATACCGGCGCCATCCATAAATTTATCGAAAAAAATTTAGAGTTATCCTTATCCTCCACTAAAACATTAAAAACTTTCAAAGAAAAAATCAATGTCGCTTTCAGAGAATTAGAAAAACGTTATTTTCAATTATTGTCTGAGAACGTTTTAGGATTATTGGCCAGCAGCGCCCATTCCGCTTTAGGCGAACCTATTTTTACCGATATTTTTAATCGCACCATCCACAACAATCACATCATCGAATATTATTTAGTCAGTGAAAGTGGTTGCTTTTTAATGTTGGATGCTGACGGAAACAAGAGCTGGCTCATCGCAAAAAGTGAAACTGAAATGAACTATTTTTATACTTCAGCGAGAGATAATGAAGCGCCCGAAAAAATTGTGACCCCTTTAGAAAAACGGACGATGGTTCCCTTTTTATTTTCACAAACAGATTTTAACGACGTCCCACATGCCGAATGGGACCGTTATTTCCATCCCGTTGAAAAATTCATTGGCAATAAAAATACTTTTTATTATGCTTACGTGAAAAATAAATCGATCTATGATCAACAATTAAAAGAAATTGTATCGTATAAAGATTTTCTGGCTTCGCAATCGTAGGAGTACCTTTTGTGGGTGCCTCTCATGGAGGCATCCTACGAGCTGTGCGCAAAAACGAAATGACGGGTTAACTTTTAATTAATACTCAGGAGATAAACATGAGTTTTTTAGCAAATAAATTGGCGCTCATCACTGGCATCGCCAATAACCGATCGATTGCTTATGGTATTGCCAAAGCAATGCACCGAGAAGGTGCCCAGTTGGCTTTTACGTATCCAAATGAGCGTTTTAAAGAGCGCGTCGAAGAAATCGCCGCAGAATTTAATTCTAACATTGTCATCCCTTGTGATGTCTCTTCGGATCAAGACATCGACGCGGCTTTTGCTGAGTTAAAAAAACACTGGGATCATTTGGATATTTTAGTCCACTCCATTGCTTTTGCGCCCACTGATCAGTTAGACGGTAGTTATGCCAATGCGGTCAATCGAGAAGGCTTTCGCGTTGCGCATGATATCAGCTCTTATAGCTTAGCAGCGCTCGCCAAAGCGGCAAAGCCGATGATGGAAAATCATCAGAGCGCGATCGTCGCCATGACGTACGACGGCTCACAACGTGTTCTGCCCCATTACAATGTGATGGGTGTTGCCAAAGCCAGCCTCGAAGCCAATGTTCGATACTTGGCGCATAGTTTAGGCGCGCTTGGTATTCGCGTGAATGCGATCGCTGCCGGACCAGTCAGAACGCTGGCTGCTTCAGGCGTTAAAAATTTCCGAAAAATGTTGGCCTACGATGAGCAAATCGCTCCATTGAAACGCAACATCACGGTAGACGATGTCGGCAATGTCAGCGCGTTTTTATGTTCCGATTTAGCGCTCGGCGTCACCGGTGAAATTGTACACGTCGATAGCGGCGTGCATTGCATGGGCGCGTTTGATTTGACGTTGGAATAACAGCACGACTTCGCGTTACGGAGAGACTATTGTTGTAAATTTTACATTGCAACAATAGTCATGTTTTTTTCACTAAAGCTAAAAGTGCTTGCTCGTCAACTACGTGAATATTGAATTGTTTTGCTTTGGCTAATTTGCTACCCGCATTTTCACCTGCCACTACAAGTGTCGTGTTTTTGGAAACGCTTTCTGTCACCTTCGCCCCTAGTGCTTGCAATTTTTCTTTGGCTTCATCGCGAGACATCGAAGCCAGCGTGCCAGTCAAGACAACGATCTGCCCGGCGAGCGGTCTATTTTCAGCAAGAGCAGAAACGGGTTTTGCTTTCCAATGCACACCGTGATGCAGTAATGATTCAATAATTTTGCGATTATGCGGTTCACGGAAAAAACTATCGATATGTTGCGCAACGATAGGGCCAATATCAGGAATGGTTTGTAAAGTGTCGACTGATGCCGCCATGAGTTCATCTAACGTCGTAAAATGCGTCGCTAAAGCTTGCGCCGTTGTTTCTCCTACTTCTCGAATACCGAGCGCATATAAAAACCGCGCAAAAGTTGTTTGCTTACTTTCCTCGATCGCGCTGATTAACTTTTCTGCGGATTTTTCGCCCATCCGTTCAAGCTCACTGAGTTGACCTGCCGTCAATTGATATAAATCATCGACGTGCTGAATCAAGCCCACATCGACTAATTGATTCACTAATTTATCACCGAGACCTTCAATATCCATCGCACGACGCGAAGCAAAATGCTTGATTGCCTCTTTGCGTTGCGCTGGACAATACAACCCTCCACTGCAACGAGCAATCGCTTCACCTTCTGCGCGAACAATTTGTGAGCCACAGATCGGACAATGCGTCGGCTCTTGAATTCTTTTTGCATCCTGCGAACGATGCAGCGGTACAATGTTAACAATTTCAGGAATCACATCCCCTGCTCGACGAACAATCGCTTGATCCCCGATGTGAATATCTTTGCGCGTGATTTCATCCATATTGTGTAGCGTGGCATTACTCACCATCACACCGCCCACTAATACAGGCTTTAATCGTGCGACAGGCGTGAGCGCGCCAGTTCTCCCAACCTGAAAATCAACCGCTTCAATAATCGTCATCGCTTCTTCAGCCGGAAATTTATGCGCGATGGCCCATCTCGGTGCGCGAGAAACAAAGCCCAATTGTTGTTGTAAATGAAAAGCATTCACTTTATAAACGACGCCATCAATATCGTATGGCAGTGTTGCGCGTAATCTGGCGATTTTTTGATAGAATTGCAGGCAACCTTCTGCGCCCTGAACGACTTCAACCAGCTGAACCACGGGCAGACCCCATTGATGCAATTGCATCAACAGTTGATGATGCGTTTCACAAGTCTGTTTCATCCCAATCACTTTGCCGCGATCATACGCATAAAAAGCTAAATGGCGTTTAGCGGTGATATGAGAATTTAATTGTCGCACACTACCAGCCGCCGCATTACGTGGATTCGCAAATAGCTTTTCGCCTTGTTGCGCCGCTGCTTTATTCAGCGCCTCAAATCCCGCTCTCGGCATATACACTTCTCCACGCACTTCTAAATGCAGGGGAAAATCGCCTCGCAATTTGAGCGGAATGGCTTTAATGGTTTTAATATTCTGTGTAACTTCTTCTCCGGTTGTCCCATCACCGCGGGTTGCACCACGAACGAGAAGTCCTTTTTCATACACTAAACTAATCGCCAATCCGTCGAACTTGGGTTCACAACAATAGTCGATTGCAGTCGTTGTTTTTAATTTATCCTGAATACGGCGATCAAACGCAAGGACCTCCTCTTCATTGAACGCATTATCCAACGATAACATGGGGATTTCATGTGATACCGATGGGAAAACTTTTAAAGGCTCGGCGCCTACGCGTTGTGTTGGAGAATCGGGCGTTTTCAGCGCGGGATGTTGCGTTTCGAGATCGATTAACTCTCTCAGCAATCGATCGTATTCACTATCAGGAACGGTGGGTTGATCCAACACATAATATTGATAACTGTAGTCATTTAATAAATGTCGGAGTTGTTCGGCGCGATGAACGATTGAATCCGCCAATCGCGTCGCTGTCATAACCCTAACTCATCTCGAATTTTTTCGGTGACTTCAATCGTCCATGGCTGATGCGCACTCGCCATCAAATGACCCTTCAAACTAGCCCCTAATTGCTGGGCTGTTTTTAGCATTTCCTCAAAAGCGAAGATGGCATCGTCTTGTTCATTCGTATCCATATACAAAATCAACCCGGAACTTTCATGCTCACCCATTTCACTTAAATCAAAATCCCCGGGCTCATCGAGCGACGCTAAACTGAATAATTTTTTTGATGAATCATTTTCAGTGGCGTATCGATGAAACAATTTTTTGTCGCCATAACGCAATTGATGTGCCAAAAAGGTTTCCAACAAATCATACCCCTTAAAGCAATCCATCGGGTTCGCGACGATACGAATGGCAATAAATTGATTTTTTTTAGGTGAGACGGTTTGTACAGAAGCCAATTTTACCGATGGTTTTTGTGGCGCTTGAATCGGTTGTAATAAAGGCTCCTGTCGCACCGGTTTTTTTTCAGGAGGACAGCTACATAAGGGTTCGCGTTTAGATTTAAGCTCGGGCGCTGAAACTAAAATAGTTGGCTTTTCCACTAACGGCGCCACTTTTTGCTGCGCCGAGACAGGTCGCGTTAATCGATTGCTCGGTGTGGTTTCATCGGCAATTTTGACATGCAAGCCTAAAATATCTTCATGGAATATTTTATAATTTTTCTGACTATCTGTTTCAGAAGGCGGCGGCGCACATTGCGATAACCGTTTTTTTCTTTTTCGTAACCCATCCCATAAAACGCCTAGAATAATAATGGCGCCAACCACGATGAGCGCTAAACGAATAACCATTTCCATAATATTCCCCTGCGATTAATTTACACAACGACGTAGCCTTTTTACCATTCAAATACAATCACTGAAAAAGATCGAAGGAACAAATCACTTTACCCCTCAATCCTCAAAAATCATCCTGCATTCGCCATGGCCATCGCCTCATCAATATCTACTGCCACAATACGTGAAACGCCTGGCTCGTTCATGGTGACACCCGTGAGTTGGTTGGCCATTTCCATCGCCAATTTATTATGGCTGATAAAAATAAATTGGACGGAATTAGACATTTCTTTCACCAATTCGCAAAAACGAAATACGTTCGCGTCATCTAGCGGCGCATCCACTTCATCCAACATACAAAATGGCGCGGGATTCAGTTGAAACATCGCAAAAACAAGCGCAATGGCCGTTAATGCTTTTTCGCCACCCGACAGTAAATGAATATGACTCACACGTTTCCCGGGTGGACGTGCTAACACGCTAATGCCTGTGGATAATAAATCCTGATCCGTTAACTCTAAATGGGCAGAACCGCCCCCAAACACTTTAGGAAATAGCACTTGAAAATTATGATTCACTGTATCAAAAGTTTCTTTAAATTTCGCTCGCGTTTCCTGATCGATTTTATGAATCGCCGTTCTCAAAATAGATAACGCTTCTTCTAAATCGGCATATTGCGCATCCAAATAAGTTTTTCGCTCCAACAATTGTTGATGTTCTTCAATCGCCGCTAAATTGATAGGACCTAGGCGTGAAATACGCATATTCATTTTTTCAAGTGATTCTGTCCAACTCGCTTCCGTGGCTTCTGCCGGTATTTCATTGAATAACGCAGTCAGGTCAAATTGCATCTCGGCAATTTGTTCGGTTAAATTCGCTTGCTTCACTTCGATCTCACGAATTTTCAGACGCTCTTTTTCCAGCTGATCTCGCGATTGCTGAATCATTTGTTCTAACGCGTGATGCTGATCGGTTAACGCTTGGATATCGGCATTTAAAGCATCAATTTGATGTTTGACTTCATTCAAACGTTTTTCAGAAATAACCCGTTCAGCTAAAGCTGCTTCTAATCGGGTTTTTAACGCTTCCATCGGTACGAGACTTTCGGACAATAGCGCCCGAAGTTGATTTTCTTTCGTGGTAAAAGATTCGACTTGATGATTTGCCCGCTCGATCGCCTGTTGCAATGCCGCCAGTTGCGTTTTATTCGATCCTAATTGTAACGCCAATTGATGTTGCGATGTTTGATGAATGTGTAGCTGCTGCCGCTGTTGTTCAACCTGGGCACGAATCGTTTCTTTTTCTTGCAACCAATGATTCCGCTCTTGCGTTTGCTGTTCCATCAATTTTAAGGCGTCCTGCCAACGTTGCCGTGACCCCGTCAATTCTTGTTCTGACTGCGTCATCTCTTGTTCGTGAGCCGTACATTCCTGCGTCAATTGCGCATGACGTTTTTGCGTTTCAGAAATTTTGGCCTGTTGCACTTGCCATTGTGCATTTAACTGGGCTGCTTGTGTTCGTTGCTGCGTTAATTGCTTTTGGAACTCTTCACGTGCTTGCTCTTGTTGAATCAATTGCTGCTGGCTCTCTTTTAATCGCTGCTCTAATTCATTCATCTGCCGCGTTTTTTCAGCGATCCGTTCTTTGAACGTTCTCAATTCCTGTTCGCGCTGAATCACACCGAATTTCTCATCTTGCGCTCGATCAATCCGAATCCACGAAGCACTCATCCAAACTCCATCGGCCGTAATCACCGATTCATGCGGTAATAATTGATCGCGATGACGCATCGCTTCTTCTAGCGAAGAGGCGGTATAAATGGTATTCAATAAAGGTTGAATGTTCGCTTGAGTTTGCACTTTAACCGCTAAAGAATCCGATTTTGGCAGAATAGCCTCGGAGGAAGATCGAACCGGATTCAAAACAATCAGCGATTCTTTATCTAGTGAGGCCAATTCAGACAACAACGAGTCCATGGATTGCTGATCATCGACACATAAAGCACCCAAATAAAATTTCAAGACCGTTTCAACGGCTTTTTCCCATCCAGTTTCTACTTGGATCAATTCAGCCAATCTCGGGTAATGGTTTAATTTCTTCGATTCAAGCCATTGAATTAAATTAGTTTTTTTCTTTCCAAGCGCGGTCTGCTGCAAGGCTTCTAGCGAGGCGTAATGCCCACGATCATGATGCAACTGATTACGCGTTTCATTCAACTCTCTGTCTAATAATTTATTCGAATCACGTTGCGCTATGATTTGCTGTTGATTCGATTCTAACGCGCCTTGTGTTTGTTTTAATTGCTGTTCAACATCCGCTAATTTCAGGCGAATCGATTCAATGTCTGCATCATATTGATTCACATTTAAAACAGTCAATTCCTGTCGAATTTTATCTAACCGTTGCTGCAATTGTAACTGTCGTTGCTCTAAATGTTGAATATGCAATTGCTCGACCTTTGCTTGCTGCGTCGACTCAGAAGCTTTTTGGTTAAACACATCCCAGTGCGATTGCCAATCCCGCATTTTGCTTTCTGCATCCTTCAGCGCATCCGTTGTAATAAGCAATTGCTGTTGCGCTAACTCGGCTTGAGGCGTTAATTGAAGAATGGCCTCTTCCAGCACGACTTTGCGCGCTTGATCTTGCTCTCGCGTTGCCGACAGATGCATCAGCGATTGCTGTGTTTGCTGCAATTCTGATTCGTGATGCTGCTTGCGATCTTTCTGATGGGTGATTTCTTGTTCCAATCGCCCGATATCACTATTGATGCCATAATAACGCGTTTGCGCTTGGCTAAAAATTTCACTCAACGCCGTTTTTTCAGTTAATTTTTTTTCTGTTTCTGTGTTGACATGCTGCAAAGCGGCATGATGCGAGGCCAGTTGTGTTTCATAATCATTGAGCGAAACCTTGCCTCCTTTGGCCTGTGTTTCCAACACCTGCCATTTCAGCGCGAGTAATTGGGCTTTAATTAAACGCTCTTCTTCTTTTAAAATTTTATATCGTTCTGCTGCTTTGGCTTGTCTCGACAAATGCTCGAGTTGTTTACCAAGTTCAGTTCTTAAGTCGTTGACACGAGATAGATTTTCCTGAGTGTGCGTCATGCGGCTTTCAGTTTCTCTTCGACGCTCTTTATAACGAGAAATACCGGCTACTTCTTCCAAATAAGCCCGTAATTCATCGGGCTTGGCTTCAATCAATTCCGAAATCATTCCTTGCTCAATGATGGAATAACTACGCGGACCCATACCCGTTCCCAGAAAAACATCGGTAATATCTCGACGTCGACATCGCGCACCATTTAAATAATAATTCGACGTGGCATCGCGGGTAATTTCCCGCTTAATCGAAATCTGAGCATATTGCGCATACTCTCCACCCAACATGCCTTTGCTATTATCGAAAATCAACTCAATGGAAGCCAAACCGACCGGCTTGCGATGCGTGGATCCGTTGAAAATAACGTCGACCAATGATTCGCCGCGCAATTGTTTGGCCGAGCTCTCGCCCATCACCCAACGAACCGCATCGATAATATTCGATTTACCGCAACCATTAGGCCCTACAATGCCGGTCAATGGCTTTGTGAAATGAACAATCGTCGGATCAACAAATGACTTAAAACCCACTAATTTTATTTTTTCTAAACGCATAAACTTTTTTACATTCCCTCATTAATCGCGGCAAGTCGCGTCATAATCTCAATTTTCTGCTGTTGTTGCTGCAAAGCCTGCTCGGCCAAATGAAGTTGATCCAACAAATGAGCGTCCTGAGGTTTTTGCACTATTTCCTGCATTAACTCATCGACCTGTATTTGCAATTTCCCCTCAGCCATTTCCGCCTGCAGAATATCGCCGCCGAAAGCTTGTGGATTATACATCAGTTTATCTCCGCCTACAGTCTCAATCAGTGAATGCATATAAAATGCAGCCAACCGACAATGCTCATCCCCGGCCGCCTGATTAAAGGGCAATTGGGCACATTGCATTAACAATTGATGAAATCGACGCGGATGCGAAAACAAATACTGATTGGAATTCTGATTACAACCACCAATGCCCATAACCAACAATAGGAGCGCCCCAAAATAAATCCTCAAAATACCTTTCCTTTCTCAAAATAAAACACTTAAACATAACATTATCTTGCTAAATTTCAATCTAAATTTCTTTCGATAAAAATTCACGAAGTCCCCTTCCCAACCGAAAAACGCATCGCGCCGTTTTTTTGTATCGACAAAGTACGCGCTAAAGCGGGATCATGGTTTTTTGCATTATAAACAAAGGTCCCATTCAAATAATTCGTAAATCCCATCGGTGTAAATTGCACGTAATTTTTATTTCTAAACCCACGCCAGGTGATCGTATCACCCGTCGTAGGTAATCCAATCGTTTGCAAAATGGGCGTATCCGAATGAATAGCGCCATCGCCGGCATAATCAATAAAAATCATCCATCCTTTCGACCAATCCGACCCACAGGTAGTACGCGATGAGTCGATCGGACAAACAGAGACATCGACGTTATATCGCACCGCCTCTATTCGCGCAAAAGTTAACGATCGATATAATTTCATCATCACGCAATCGGCTGTGATCGACGGTATCAATGTCGAATAGACCGCCAAACTCATCGTGGCGAATAGACCAACTAAACTCAGTGCCATGAGCATTTCGATGAGCGTATAAGCTCGCAACTGTTTCAACTTTAAAAACAACATAAATTCTCCTATACTGGTCTTGATGTAATTAAAAGCCATTTTTATTTTATTCAGGAGAGATCGACATGAGCGCTTTACGTATTGCTCTCGCGCAGCTCAACTTCACCGTTGGCGATATTCAAAATAACGCCACAAAAATGGTAGATGCCGCCAAACACGCCACCGAACATAAAGCAGATTTGATTGTATTTTCTGAATTGGCGTTAACCAGTTATCCCATTGAAGATCTCTTATTTCGTGGCATGCTACATACGCAAGTCCAACAAGCTATTGAATTGCTATTACCTCATGCTGAAAAAATTGACATGCTGTTTGGTTTGCCAATGAAAACCGAGAAGGGATATCACAATGCGGCAATTTGGTTAAGGAAAGGAAAGGTGTTAGCAACATTTTATAAGCAAAAGCTTCCTAATTATAGTGTTTTTGATGAATGGCGTTATTTTATCCCTCGAGCAGAAACAACCACAGTCGACTTGAAAGGTCATCGTTTTGGCGTGCTGATTTGTGAAGATCTTTGGCATCAAGGACCCATTCAACAATTAGTCCAAGCCGGCGCAAAGTCAATCTTATGCTTAAACGCTTCACCCTACTCTTACCTTAAATCGAGTTTACGTGCTCAAATACTGAAAACACGCACCGAAGAAGCGCGCGTTCCCATTTTTTACGTCAATCAAATCGGCGGACAAGATGAACTGGTTTTCGATGGTGACACGCAAGTCATCGACGCACAAGGCCATCAATGCGCTCATGCCGGATGGTTCGAAGAAAAACTCCTCATAGTCGACATGAGCGAAAAAGGAGAAATCACCCAACAATCGTTCGCTACGTCTATGCCAAAACTTGAATCGATTTACAAAGCATTGGTATTAGGCACGCGCGATTATGTGCTGAAAAATCATTTCTCAGGCGTTCTGCTCGGGCTTTCGGGTGGCATCGATTCGGCTTTAGTTTTAGCGATTGCCGTTGATGCCTTGGGCGCAGATCGCGTCACAGCAATTTTGATGCCATCGCAATATACCGCTTCCATGAGCAATGAAGAGGCAATTGCTGAAGCGAAAACGCTCGGCGTTCGCTATCATACGATCCCCATCAATACCGTGTACGATGCTTTCATGCACACATTAAACCCCGTTTTTAAAGGGACGAAACCCGATATCACTGAAGAAAATCTACAAGCGCGCATTCGCGGAACCCTTCTCATGGCGCTGTCAAACAAAATGGGCTCATTGGTGTTATCAACCAGCAACAAAAGCGAAGCAGCGGTCGGTTATTCGACACTTTACGGCGATATGGCCGGTGGCTTTTGCCCCATTAAAGATGTTTATAAAACGATCGTTTACCAGCTCGCTCATTACAGAAATCAACAATCGCCTGTGATCCCCACTCGCGTCATTGATCGACCTCCTTCAGCCGAGTTAGCCCCCAATCAAAAAGATGAAGATACACTCCCTGCGTATGCCATCCTTGATCAAATTTTAGAACAATTCATTGATCAGGAAAAAACAGTTCCTGACATTATCAAAGCGGGTTTTAATCAAGAGATAGTGTATAAAGTCGCTAAAATGATTCAACGTAGTGAATATAAACGATGGCAAGCAGCGCCGGGTATTCGCATCACAGAAAAAGCCTTTGGAAAAGATTGGCGCTATCCAGTTACGTCAGCGTTTGAGGAAAGAGGATTGAGGGAATGAATCGCTATGCGATGAATTTTTAAAAACTTATATCCGTGGTAGAAATTCCCGCGCTCTCAACCGCATCAAAACAAACAGAATTAAGCAAATTCCGTACGATGAACTTTCAAGGGGAGACCCTCGTGGTCGTCCAAATAAAATAATCTTCACGTAGCGACACCACCCCTCAATCCTCACCAACATCCTCATACGCATCGGAATCGGGGTAATTGAGCTTGAGCGTTTTCAATGTATCTTGCGCTTCTTGATTAAAGTTTAAGGCACGATACCCTTTTACCATCAAGGCTAACGCATCAGGCACTACCGGTGTTTCTTGATAATGCTGAACGACTTCACTCGCCCGATTGATAGCCGCGACATACGCTTTTCGAGCAAAATAAAACTCAGCCACCTGCAGTTGATGCTGTGCAAAAATATTGCGAATGTAAATCATGCGCTGTCTGGCATCGGGCGCATAGGAACTATCCGGGAAAAATTGAAGCAGTTGATTAAAATCTAAATAAGCGCTATGCAATCCCGTCAAATCACGTTTAGAAAAATCGATGTGTAGATGTCGTTCGATTACGCCATGATTCTCTTCAAACTCGATGATGCCTCGCATGTAATACGCATAATCGGTATGCGGTCCTCGTGGATATAAACGAATGTATTGGTCCGCCGCCGCCAATGCCGAAGGATAATCATTTTGCTGATAGTACGTATAAATCATATCGAGTTGACTTTGCTGCGTATGCTCCCCGAAAGGATAGCGCGCATCTAATGCCTCAAAATGCTTAATGGCTTTATCATACTGGCCTTTCAGCATCGCATTTTCACCATCTCTAAAAATTTGCTCAGCCGTTTGATCTTTGTACAGCTGTGCAGGATCCGTTTCACTGGCGCAGGCGCCTAGCCACAAACAAATCATGCCCATGAGAATAAGCCGAGTATATTTCATTGTAATAAAATGCTTCTCAATAGAATTAAAGTCGTTCATTATAGCGAGTAATGGATTTGGAATTCAACATTAAATTAAATTGTCATCTCGCGAGCCCCCAGTTTTCGCCAGAACATGTTTGATTGTAGAATCCCAAACACCGCCTCCCGTATAATTTTATAGAGAATGTCGACGAGAGATTTTAAACAACACCCTATTTTATGGTTAATTAAATATGTTAAACGAAGCAATAACCATCCCCAGCACTCATCACGGCAAGCGCATTGACCAATCGCTGGCTTTGCTGTGGCCCCAATTTTCAAGATCGCGCATTACCGAGTGGCTAAAAACCGGGCACATCACGATCAATCAGGAACAGTGGTTACCCAAACAAAAAGTGCAAGGCCTTGAACACGCTCGACTCCATGCCGAGGCAGAAATAAACACCGTCGACAAGCCAGAACCGATCGCCTTACAAATTATTCATGAAGATCGAGATCTTTTAATTATTCATAAACCCGTTGGATTAGTCGTTCACCCTGCCGTGGGCAATCTTTCCGGCACCTTACTGAACGCCCTGTTACATTATCATCCTGCCTTGGCCGAACTTCCTCGCGCTGGTATTATTCACCGGCTCGATAAAGACACGAGCGGTTTGTTGATCATCGCAAAAACATTGACCGCACATACAAAACTTGTCCAAGCCCTACAAGATCGAGAAATTTCACGCGAATATCTCGCGGTAATACACGGGCAACTCACAGGCGGCGGCACCATCAAAACACTCATTGATCGTCATCCCAAACATCGCACCAAAATGGCAGTTGTTGAATTTGGCGGAAAAATCGCCATCACCCGATTTTTCGTCCTCGAACGCTTTGCGAACCACACTTTCATTCGCGTTGAATTAGAAACGGGACGCACGCATCAAATTCGAGTTCATATGGCAGATCGTCATCACGCTGTCGTCGGCGATCAAGTCTATGGCGGGCGGTTGAAAATCCCTCGCGGCGCGACACTGGAATTGATCGATTATTTAAAACAATTTAGACGACAAGCGCTACATGCGTTTCGATTAACACTCGCTCACCCGCGCACAAAAAAAGTCATGACATTTGAAACACCCATGCCCGATGATATGGCTAAATTATTATCTTTATTGCAGCAAGATCGCAGCAAAACGGATTGATGCAATGAATCGCTTTGCTATACTTTTAAATCTTGTCATCCTGCGGCTTGACCGCGGGATCCAAAAATAATCCCTTAAGCGTTGAGGAGTCAAGAAAATGCACCCTGAATTTATACTTCCCAACTGGCCAGCCCCAAAAAATATCCACGCCGCATCGACAACTCGATTAGGCGGGTATAGCCAACCGCCTTTTGATCAATTTAATTTGGCGTTGCACGTTAACGATTATCCTGAAACCGTTTTCAAAAATCGCGCTTTACTGAAAACCGCCTTACAACTCCCCAACGAACCCATTTGGTTAGAACAACAGCACAGCAAATTGGTGGTTGATGCCCATCAACCAGACACTCGATACGCCGATGCGGCATACACTGATCAACCTAACGTGGTATGCGTCATTATGACGGCAGATTGCATGCCAATTTTAATATGCAATGAAGCCGGTTCAGAAATCGCCGCTGTACATGCCGGTTGGCGAGGATTGCACCAAGAAATTATTCGCGCTGCATTGCAAAAATTCAAAACGCCTGCACATCAACTCATGGCCTGGTTAGGCCCTGCCATTACGCAACAAAATTTCGAGGTCTCCGAATCCGTTCGAGAAAATTTTATTACCCTCGATTCGCAAAATATCACCGCTTTTAAAACCGCTGCTCGTCCGAATCATTACCTATTGGATCTCTACGACATTGCGAAGCGACAGTTAATGAAGCTAGGCGTACAAAAAGTTTATGCGAATCCGTTGTGTACTTTCACAGAAAAAGATCGTTTGTATTCTTATCGCCGCTCTCCTCAAACCGGCCGCATGGCCAGTTTGATTTGGATACAAACATAAAGTTAAAAAAACTGTAAACGCTCAATTATGATTATGTTACCATGCTAGCTTAGGGACTTAGAATGACCATCATGGATACCGTTCTATAAGATTTTTTCAATACTTAAAAGAGGAAAATGATTATGTCAAAAACAGTCAGTCCGAATGAAGTGCTCTACCATATCGGATTATCCAAAGAAATGATTGAAGATGCCGAATATGTCTTATTACCAGGCGATCCGCATCGCTCAGAATCACTGGCAAAAGCCTTTGATCCGAATGCAAAATTTTTAGCTGATTGCCGAGAGCACATTTCCTATTTAGCCAATTTTCACGGACAAAAAGTACTCGTTTGCTCATCGGGTTTAGGCGGGCCTAATATCGGCATTACCGTCGAAGAATTAGCGGTGATTGGATTGAAATATTTCTTACGCGTCGGCACCTGCGGTGCGATTCAATCTTCAATCGAGCTCGGCGATGTAGCGATCAGCGCAGCAGCCGTTCGGCTCGAAGGGACCTCCCGTGATTTTGCACCCGTTGAATATCCCGCTGTGTCATCGTTCGAATTTACAGCTGATATGATCGAAGGCGCCAAAGCGGCAAAAGCCCCACACCATATTGGCATCACCGCCTCAACCGATACCTTTTGGCAAGGCCAAGAACGCTACGATAGCTTCACCGGTTATTTATTACGTCGACAACGCGGTGCGATGGATGAATGGCGCGCCTTAAATGTGATGAACTTCGAAATGGAAGCTGCCACTTTATTTGTCATGTGCAGCACGATGAGATTACATGCTGCCTGTATTTGCGGTGTTGTCGCTAGACGCGTCGAATCTGAAAAAGTATCGCTGGCTACAAAAACCGGTACGGCTAAAGATCATTGGGAAAAAACAGCCGTTCAAGGCATTTATCACAGCATGAAACGTCGTGGACTTATTAAGTAAACAATGCTTCTGCCATCCCGCGGCTTGACCGCGGGATCCAAAAAACAAAACCGTAATTCCCGATCTCTCGGGAATTACAAAAAAATCATCAATTATTTTTGCATAAGATTTTGATGCACAAATGGCCAATTAACTATCTTCCAAAACGCCTCCACATATTGCGCTCTCGCATTACGATAGTCGATATAATAAGCATGCTCCCATACATCGCATGTTAATAAAGGTGTTTGCCCACTCGTCATCGGATTTGCTGCATTACTTGTATTCACAATAGATAATGCGCCATTTTTATCTTTCACAAGCCAAGTCCAACCCGAACCAAAAAGCCCTAAAGCAGAAGCTGTAAATGCTTCTTTAAATTTTTCTACAGAAGCAAAAGATTGCACAAGTGCTTTTTCCAGCGCCTCAGGCACAGGCATTTGAGTCGGCGATAAACAACTCCAATAAAACGTATGATTCCAATGCTGTGCTGCATTATTAAAAATGGCACCTGTCGCCGAAGTCACAATATCCACTAATGTTTTCTGCTCAAATTCTGTGTTGGTAATTAATTTATTCAGATTCGTTACATACGTTTGGTGATGCTTCCCGTAATGATATTCGAGCGTTTCCGCAGAAAGGTAAGGCGTTAACGCATTTTTAGCAAAGGGAAGTGTAGGTAGTTCAAATTTCATAACATTCTCCGGGTTAAGTGATTTCATCAATGATTTTAGCTAATAAAAAGTCATTGTCGGTTAATCCCCCCGCGACATGAGTCGTGAGCGTAACTCTGAGCTTATTATAAGCTAAATTAAAAGTTGGATGATGGCCCTGCTCTTCTGCAATACAAGCCAATAAATCCAAAAAATATTTCGCTTCAAAAAAATCTTTAAATTCAAATGTTTTCACTAATTTCAGATCGTCGACACATTGCCAATTGGATAGATTTTTCAAACGCCGCATAATCGTTTCATTGTCTAATGGCGGTGTTCCTTTTTCGCAAGGAACACAATGAATTGAAGCATAGTCTATTTTTGGCAAGGGTGACGAATGAACCACTTTATTTAATTGATCCAATGCTTCTTCATAATTGGGTGCATGCGTCACTTCATCGATGATTTGGATATACCGCACATTATCATTGGCATCTAAAATAATTACCGCTCGAGCCAGCAAATTATTTTCCTTGATCAACAAACCATAATTAATGCCAAAAGAAGAATGCTGATAATCTGATAGCACAGTCACCTGATCAATATGATTTAAAATACAAAACCGTCTTTGTGCAAAAGGTAAGTCTTTACTGATTCCTAACACAACCACTTCGGGATAGAGCGTGGCTACGTTTTGATTAAAGGCTTTTACCTGTAAATCGCAAACGGGCGTATCTAATGAAAGAAATGACGTTAAAATTTTCACCTTGCCTTTAAAATCATCCAGCGTCACACGGTTCATCGCCTCATTAACCACAACAAAATTTGGAGCAGGCCCATTCACAGTAATTTTTCTTCCCACCAACGTTAAAGGAGATCCCTGAAACGTGACAGATGGAAGCTGGGTCTCTTTTTTCGCTGAGCCACTTTCCATCGGCAAATGAGCTTCTCGGTAATCCTTTAATCCGCCTTTATAATCCATCACATTTAAATACCCCATCGACATGAGCGCTTCAGCGGCTTTGGTGCTCGCAGAGCATTCAAAACTGCCACAATATACGACAATCGTTGAATTTTTATTGGGTAAGCATTTTGCTGCACTTTCCGCTAACTCAGAAAGTGGGATAGAAATCGCTTCTTTAATGTGTTCCTTTTGATAAGAAGATCGATCCAAGACATCCACTATAATCACTGCTTTATTCTTCTTGATGATCTCAAGCAGTTCGTTTCGAGTAATAACTTTTACATCCATATACAACCTCCCATCAGAACTCAAATGAAATGACAAAAAATTGAACAAGATTAGAATGTAGCACCACTTCCACTCACTCGTCCATAAATTTTATTGAGTTTAATTTGACGAAAAAATGAGAATACACTATATTTTAGCCATCCTCATCAAAAAGAGTTGATCCTTATGTCGCTTCAGTTATCGCAAGCTGCTCAGACTGTATCTCCTTCATTCACTTTCGCGCTGAATGCAAAAGCCAATGCATTAAAGGCAGAAGGAAAAGACATCATTAACTTAACTATTGGCGAACCCGATTTCGACACACCACCCCATATTAAAGCAGCAGCTATCAAAGCCATTCAAGACGGAAAAACAAAGTACACTGCTATCGATGGCATTTCCTCATTAAAAGAAGCAATCATTGAAAAATTCGAACGTGACAATCGATTATCCTATCAAAAAAATCAGATCCTCGTTTCCTGCGGTGGCAAACAAGCCATTTATAATTATTGCCGAGCGATTTTAAACCCCGGTGATGAAGTGATTATTCCCGCACCTTACTGGGTCAGCTATCCGGAAATTGTTAAACTCACCGGTGCAATACCCGTCATTATTCCAACCAGCATTGAACAACACTATAAGATGACGCCCGAACAATTGGCTACGGCGATTTCATCAAAAACAAAATTGATCATCATTAACAGCCCCTCTAATCCAAGCGGTATGATTTACACAACAGAAGAACTGAAAAAGCTCGCTGAAATTCTTTTATCGCATCCCGATGTTTTGATCATGCTTGATGATATGTACGAATCGATTGTATGGAATCACACCCCTTTCAACAATATGTTAATGGTTTGTCCCGAATTAACCGATCGAACGATCATCACCCATGGTGTCTCAAAAACCTATGCGATGACCGGCTGGCGAATTGGATACGCTGCCGGCCCCGCCTCTATCATTCAAGCCATGACGAACATGCAATCGCAAAGCACTGCAAATCCTTGCTCGATTTCACAACATGCGGCCGAAGCCGCATTACGCGGCGATCAAACCTGCGTCCGAGAGATGGTAGCCGCGTTTAAAGAACGGCATGATATATTGATTCCATTATTAAAAACCATTCCTGAGATCAGTATAATGCCGAGTGATGGCACGTTTTACACCTTCCCAGACTTTAGCTCGGTTATTGCGAGTCACGGCTTCAAAAACGACCTCGACTTGGCCTCTTTTTTATTGGAAAAAGCAGAAGTTGCCATCATCCCTGGCTCTGCTTTTGGGGTCAAAGGCGCCTTGCGACTTTCTTTTGCAACGCATCAAAAAAATCTGATCAATGCCGCTGATCGTCTTTGTGAAGCGTTACGTTAAAAAATATGGGATTTTATAGACACCATTTAAAAAATTGAGCTATCATTAACAGCATGATTGATACCCTAATAAGAATATAAACATCATGATGCTACCACTGCTTGAAAGCTTAAACGAAGTTTCTGTTGCTGCTGATGATATACGACCCGGGGGAACCGGACCCAAAAACTACGCCTGGATTGTGCAGGCGTATCCCGTAGACGAAGTATGGGAATTTGTATCAACCCCGAATGAAAATCTAGAAAAAAGATACGCTGTACTTGAAGCTTTATCGATGAGTCAATTACAGGAGTTTCTGACGCCTCTGCTTAATGACAGAGACCATTCTTGGGCCTCACTCAAAACTCTTTTAAACCTATTCGGACCAACAACTGGATCCTCAATAATATATCAAGCAGCAAAAAGTAAAATCATGGGGGGATTATCCGAGCCTCGCATGAGAGAAGCAGGAAAGACTTGTCAGCCTGAAAATATTCCAATCATTTCTCAAATATTAGAAAATTATCCAGATCGGCAACAATGGCTTCTCGAAGGACATGTTGATAATCGCGGTACCAAACTGCAAACGTTACTCATACAGGCATTTACTGCCACCGGCGATCGCGTCACCATAAATCCCGATTCGATCAATCCATTTCAGAAAAGCTTGTTAAACTGTTTCGGCCACAATCCGCAATACCTAGAGTCCTTTATTTGTGTGTTTGTTGTTTTCGCAAATATTAGTGACTCCACAGAAAATACAGAATCTTTCCTCTCATGGTATATTGGAAAGAATGCCGAATCCCTCAGGCAACGACTACGCGAAATTGAAACTGCTGTGATCACTTGCGAAACTCCTTCAGTTTGGTTATTACACCTAAAAGAGCAAATAAGAAATTATTTGATTTTAAAGAAAAATTCAGCACGGCTATGCACTATTGGTAGCACCATCCCTATCGATGACACATCCTTATTCTTTGAAATAATGGAGTTTTTTAAAACAGATATTACCAGCCAAGAATTGGTTACTCGAACTCACATTAGGAATGATGTTCATCGACTCATACCTGTTCTATCCGCCTGCGCTGGTAACACCGAATTAAGAAGTTTAGTTGTAACACGACTGGGCAAAGAGAATGCTGTTACAATCATCGGAAATCCCCTGGAAACTGCTGAATCGATCAGATTACTTTTTGACATGATAACTGCGTTTAAAAAAAATCCTGACGTGCAAGCATCAATCATTCAAGCTTACGTCAAAAATGATCCGCATCGATTAATAAGAGTTTTATCTGCCTGCGCTCAAAATGCTGAACTAAAGAACTTAGTGCTACTCCGATTGGGTAAAAGGGTCGTCACTGCAATCATCAGTAGTATCCCTGATGATGCCGAAAATGTCGCTTTGTTCCTTGATATAATCAACGCATTTAGCAAAGATACAGACACTCAAACATTGATTGCCCAAACTTATATCAAAGATAACCTATGTCGACTGGTGAGTATCTTATCCGCCTGCAATCAAAATATTGCCCTACGGAATTTGGTGATAGTTCGACTGGGCAAAAAGATGGCTGCTAAAATTATCAACGACATCACTGGTAATACCAAAGGCGCAACAGATTTATTCTTAGATATAATCAGCGCGTTTACAAAAGATGCGGCCGCTCAAACGTTAATCGCACAAACCTATATCACACAGGCTGCTAGCATTCACTTGTGCCGACTAAGGAGTGTTTTATTCGCCTGTAATCAAAACACTGAATTAAAGAATTTACTGATACTCCGACTAGGAGGAAAAACAGAGCTATCAAAAAACATCATCAAATATACCACAATCGATTTAGCCTTAGCCAAAGAGCTTTTTTCGTTGCTCACTGGATATCCTGAGATACAAAGAAGCATTCTAATTGCTTTTTCGAAGATCCCCTCTGCCCCGTCCCCCACTTTACATTCGTTACAAACGCCTGCACAAGCCGTATCTATTCCAAACGCGACTGATTTAAACCCAGCAGATGATGAGCAAGGCATCGTATCTATTTTACGAACAGCTGATTCAACAGTACTAATCATGCTTATTCCGAACAAAAAAAGCTTAGTCGAGATGCTCAGTCTCATCAAAAATGTATCCGAGCGCTTTGCGCTTTTTTCCCTACTCGCAACAACATGCCAGACACAGTTGAGAGACATCCTGAAAAGCACACAAGAGAGAGATAGCATTAACTTCATGGTCACCGCTAATCGGACAGAATATCAACAGTTTTTTTCTAGGTTTTTTCAACCAGCTGGCGCATGCTCAACTTCTTTTTTATGGGCACAATCTTCTCCAGACAGTCCACGCTATCCCCAAGCTGATCGACAAGCTGATCGACAAGATAGCGTTACTGCTACACGAAGAAGATAACCAACAAAAGAGAGAGCAACGGGCGTTTGTCCAATAATATATGCCTATTGAATACACTTTTAACGCGCCAGATCGCTTTTCACAGAAGTCAGCAACACCAGTATTGAAAAAAATTATTTTAATGCTATTATTGCGCCCATTCCCCGATAGCTCAGTCGGTAGAGCAAGTGGCTGTTAACCACTGGGTCGTTGGTTCGAGTCCGACTCGGGGAGCCAATTTCCAGATTCTCTTCCTTTCATCATCGCCTCAAATGGAAACCTTCGCTTTTTTTAAATTTCCACTTCCGCTAACTGCGCTTTTAATTCTTTCTTTGTCGGCAAATATAATCGATACTGACTCGCAAAAATTTGGCCGTTGTCTTTCGGTAAGGTAATTTCTACCAAGCTACTATTCTTGTCTTTACATAGGACAATACCAATTGTCGGATTTTCGTCTTTGCTTTTCACAAAGCGATCATAATAATTGACGTACATTTGCATCTGCCCTAAATCCTGATGTTTTAATTT
>Ga0209319_1000186_pt1 | contig 101786 bp, 81 predicted proteins | sample RifGroE2_FD_184000 | JGI IMG/M metagenome (GOLD analysis project Ga0209319, IMG submission 184000) | Groundwater microbial communities from Rifle, Colorado - Groundwater E2 (SPAdes) (version 2) | ecosystem: Environmental > Aquatic > Deep subsurface > Groundwater | place: Rifle, Colorado, United... | reverse complement strand
TCGCTTTAGGTTTCATATTCATTTTGTTTCTCTAAGATACTGAATATCTTAATTATAACAAAATAAATCTATCCTAAATTATTAACAAAAAAAAAGAAGCTGTCCTTTTGAGACAGCCTCGATTAAGATATACTTTGGTTTGTTATTTTACTTCTTCAAAATCTACATCAGTTACTTCGCCATCTTTTTTCTCAGATGTTTGTTGCTGAGGTTCCTGATCTGGATTTTGCTGTGCACCTGCCTGTTGGCTTGCCTTGTACATCTCTTCAGATGCGGTTTGCCATGCTTGGTTAAGTTCTTGCGTTTTTGCATCAATTGCAGCTAAATCCATTGATTTGTGAGCTTCTTTCAAATCAGCAAGAGCCTTTTCAATGGCGGCCTTTTTATCAGAAGTTATTTTATCACCGAATTCTTTTAATTGTTTTTCAGTTGAAAATATCAAGCTATCCGCAGTGTTAAGCTTATCGACTTTTTCACGCTCTCTCTTATCGCTTTCTTCATTGGCTTTCGCCTCTTCTCTCATTTTCTTTATCTCTTCATCAGTTAATCCCGATGATGATTCAATACGGATACTTTGTTCTTTGCTTGTTGCTTTATCTTTTGCTGCAACATGAATAATACCATTCGCGTCAATATCAAAAGATACTTCAATCTGCGGGATTCCTCTTGGAGCAGGTGGAATACCATCAAGATGGAATCTGCCTATTGTTTTATTTCCATTCGCCATTGGTCTTTCGCCTTGCAAAACATGAATCTCAACAGATGGTTGATTATCGGCTGCAGTTGTAAATGTTTCAGATTTTTTGGTTGGGATTGTTGTATTTGACTCTATTAATTTGGTAAATACACCACCCATTGTTTCGATACCTAATGAAAGTGGAGTAACATCAAGCAATAAAACATCTTTAACATCACCGGTTAAAACACCACCTTGAATGGCAGCACCAACCGCAACAACCTCATCAGGATTTACTCCTTTTGATGGTTTTCTACCAAAGAATTTTTCCACTACATCCTGTATGGCAGGAATACGGGTTGAACCACCTACTAATATTACTTCATCAATTTCTTTTGTTTGATAACCTGAATCTTTTAATGCTTTTCGGCAAGGTTCAAGTGTTGCCTGAATTAAATGATCGGCAAGTTGTTCGAATTTGGCTCTTGTAAGTGTTTTTACAAGGTGTTTTGGAATACCATCAACTGGCATTATATATGGTAGATTTATTTCTGTTGAAGTAGCACTTGATAACTCGATTTTTGCTTTTTCAGCAGCTTCCTTCAAACGTTGAAGTGCCATTGGATCTTTTCTTAGATCAATACGCTCCTCATTTTTAAACTCTTCAGCTAACCAGTTAATAATAACTTCATCAAAGTCGTCTCCACCAAGGTGTGTGTCACCGTTTGTCGATTTTACTTCAAAAACACCATCACCTAGTTCAAGAATAGAAATATCGAAAGTACCGCCACCAAGATCGAATACAGCAACTTTAATCTCTCTGTTTTTTTTATCTAAACCATAAGCCAGAGCAGCTGCAGTTGGCTCATTAATAATACGTTTAACTTTCAATCCAGCAATCTCTCCAGCTTCTTTTGTAGCTTGTCGTTGTGAATCACTAAAGTATGCAGGAACAGTTATAACTGCTTCAGTAACTTCATGTCCTAAATAATCCTCGGCAGTTTTTTTCATTTTTTGAAGTACCATTGCCGATATTTCTTGTGGTGAATATTGTCTGTCGTCAATCTGAACACGAGGAGTATTATTATCACCTTTTACCACCTTAAATGATATACGATTAACCTCTTTTTGAACCTTGTCAAAGGTTTCTCCCATAAATCGTTTAATTGATGATACGGTTTTTGTTGAATTTGTTATTGCTTGTCTCTTAGCAGGATCTCCTACTTTACGTTCTCCGTTTTCGATAAATGCAACAACCGAAGGAGTTGTTCTTCTTCCCTCATTATTAGGTATTACAACAGGTTCGCTGCCTTCCATTACTGCAACACAAGAGTTTGTCGTCCCTAAGTCTATTCCAATTATTTTTGCCATTTTAATATGTTTTTATATATAAATTAGTTAATTATTTTCTTTATCGATATTTGAATATTCAATGATTATGCCAGTTATTTTTCTTTCTGACATTATGCTATATTGACACAATTGTAAAACTGAATAATTATAATTTGTCAAATCCGGGTGACAAAAAGGCAGATTTGGTTGATGTTTTTCTTTTAATCGAATTGTAAAATCAAAGAATATTATGAATTTTAAATATTTAATAGTTAATATTCGTAGTTTTGTTACCTATAATTTAAAAACCAATGCTATGTCAGTTCATCAGGTTATAAAAAGGGTTACTACTCATGTGCTATATGAGATGAAGCTTCGTGGTGAAAAAATTGCCATGTTAACAGCCTATGATTATTCTATGGCTAGAATACTTGACCAATCAGAAATTGATATTATACTTGTAGGTGATTCGGCATCAAATGTAATGGCAGGTAATGAAACAACATTGCCAATAACTATGGACGAAATGATATATCATGCAAAGTCTGTAGTGAGAGGAGTTAGCAGAGCTTTAGTTGTAGTCGATTTACCTTTTGGATCATATCAGGGTAACTCCAAAGAAGCGTTAACAAGCGCCATAAGAATAATGAAAGAAACAGGTGGGCATGCGGTTAAAATTGAAGGAGGAAAAGAAATTCTCGAATCAGTTAATCGTATTTTATCTGCAGGAATACCCGTTATGGGGCACTTGGGATTAACGCCACAATCAATACATAAATTCGGAACCTATGTTGTTAGAGCAAGAGAGGAAGCTGAAGCAAAGAAATTGATTGAAGATGCTCATATTCTAGAAGAAGCTGGTTGTTTTGCATTAGTTTTAGAAAAGATACCTGCAAAACTGGCTGCTAAAGTGGCTAAAGAGTTAAAAATTCCAGTAATTGGTATTGGCGCCGGACATGAGGTTGATGGTCAAGTTTTAGTGCTACATGATATGTTGGGAATAACACAGGAATTTTCACCTAGGTTTTTACGTAGATACCATAATTTGTTTGAAGAAATAAAAGGTTCGGTAAAAGCATATATAAAAGATGTAAAGACCATAGATTTTCCAAACGAAAAAGAGCAGTATTAAGCTTAATTTAAAATGATTGGGATTTGTTTAGTTTTTAATACCTAATTAACTGTTAAAGAATCAACGTAATTTAATTAATAAGTTTTCTATATTTTTAATATACATGGAAATTCTATTCGAAGACAATCATATAATTGCAGTTAATAAAACTACTTCTGACATTGTTCAGGTTGATAAAACCGGAGATCAATCCCTTGAAGAAAAAGTTAAGGCATACATTAAGCTTAAATATAATAAACCAGGTGATGTTTTTTTAGGTGTAGCTCATCGTATCGACCGACCTGTAAGCGGTGCTGTATTGTTTGCGCGTACATCAAAATCTCTTGTTAGGTTAAATGAGATGTTTCAGCGAAAAGAAGTTAAAAAACTATATTGGGCAATTGTAAAAGAAAAACCACAATCAATTTCGGATACTCTGAACCATTTTATTGTTCGTGATCAGCAAAAAAACAAATCATATGCATTCGAAAAAGAAGGAAAAGATTCTAAACCTGCAAGCCTAACATATACTTTAATTGCAAGTGCCCAGAATTATCATTTATTAGAAATAGATTTGCATACAGGACGGCATCATCAGATTCGCTGTCAGCTTGCAAAGATTGGTTGTCCGATTAAAGGTGATTTGAAATATGGTTTTCCGCGTTCAAATCCTGATGGAGGAATTAGCCTGCATTCAAGAAAAATAGAATTTATTCATCCGGTATCAAAACAACCTATAACAATTATCGCGAATCCACCCAAGGATTCTTTGTGGGACTATTTTATCAGTATCACCAAATAGAGAACCTATCTAAAGAAAAAAGCAAAAAGTAATATATTGAAAAAAAAGTCTACTTTTGGATTTTTATTTTATAATAAATAATCTGTTATGTTCCAATTCTTAAACCGACCATATCCCTTTAATGATGATTTGAAGCATAATAGCAAGATTATCTTTTTTATAAGTATTGGAGTATTAGTCTTCTTATATTTATTTCAACCTCTTGATGTTAGTGTTCTAGAAAATCGACAAAAAATATTTGTAGTTATTGGATTAGGAGTTATTACATTCTTATCCTTAAGTCTTAATTTATTGATGCTTCCAAGTTTATTACCTCAAATTTTTCTTAAGCGAGTTTGGAGTATTAAAAAAGAAATTATTTGGAATGTATGGATTCTTACTACAATCTCTGTAGGTTATTACTTGTATTATAAGGCGATAGGTATTTTCGAAATAGACTTTTACATGATTGTTAAATTAATCCTTATTGCAGTTGTTCCAATTACCGGATTAATTACAATTAATCAGAACCGTATGCTACGTTCTTATCTAAAACTTGCTAACGGAATTAATAAAAAGTTAAAAGAGAATAAGTCAAAAGACGAACAACTCGTTCATTTTAAATCGGATTACACCAAGGATAGTCTTTCAATTAAAGTTAACCTATTATTATTTATTAGAGCTGCAAACAATTATATTGAGATTTTCTGGAAGGAGAGTGATAATGTAAAAAGTCAAATGGTACGAACAAGTTTAAAGAAAGCAGAAGAGGTATTGAATGAATATAAATTCGTTTTCAAGTGCCATCGGTCATTTATGATTAATATTAACTTTATTGATAAAATAGAAGGAAGTATTCAAGGTTATAAAGTGTTTTTCGATAAAGTTGATTTTGCTGTTCCTGTTTCGAAAAATTTTGCGTATAAATTGAAAGAAATTATTTAATTCGCGTCAAAACGATCTAATTTCGTCCCTGAATAGCCAATTTTAGCCCCTAATTCATATTTTTTATCCCTAATTGCTTTCAGTTAACCCTATTTTTTCTTTTAAATAGTCAATGGCTATAGCTTTGCCCTCAGCAAATTTAAAATATAGAATAATGAATCCATTAAGAATTGGTAATATTGAAGTAAAACTGCCTATAATACAGGGTGGTATGGGTGTGGCAATATCACTTTCAGGATTAGCATCGGCGGTTGCAAATGCTGGTGGAATAGGTGTAATATCGGCTGTAGCAATTGGAATGACTGAGCCGGATTATATGAAGAACTATCGTGAAGCAAACAAAAGAGGGCTTCGAAAAGAAATTCAAAAAGCAAGAAAACTTACAGATGGAGTTTTGGGTGTAAATATTATGGTTGCAGTTACTGATTATGAAGAACTTTTAACTGTTGCTCTTGAAGAAGAAATTGATGTTGTAATTATGGGTGCGGGCCTCCCGTTAAAAATGCCTCAATATGTTACTGATAGAGGTTTCGATAAAGTACATACAAAATTTATCCCTAAAGTATCATCAGCAAAAGCTGCAAAAGTAATCTTTTCATATTGGGCAAAAACCTTTAATCATGTTCCAGATGCTGTTGTGGTTGAAGGACCAATGGCTGGTGGTCATTTAGGTTTTAAAAAAGAAGATTTAGGATCAGAGATGGTTCCGCTTTCTCAACTAGTTGAAGAAACAGTAAGAGAGATTAGTTATTTTGAAAAGGAATTTAAGAAGGAAATTCCTGTTATTGCTGGTGGTGGAATTTATACAGGTGAAGATATGTATAAAATTATGCAGCATGGAGCCAAAGGAGTTAAGATGGGAAGTCGTTTTGTAACAACTAAAGAATGTGATGCTTCGATTAAATTTAAAGAAATGTATATCAAGGCTAGCGAAGAAGATATTGTTATTATTGATAGTCCGGTGGGATTGCCAGGTAGAGCAATTAGAAATAATTTTGTAGATCAAATTAATCTTGGAAATACCAAACCATTTAAATGTCCATGGAAATGTTTAAAATCTTGCGATTTTAGAAAAGTTCCATACTGTATTGCACAGGCTTTATTTAATGCCGCAAGTGGAAACTTAGAAGAAGGTTTTGCCTTTGCAGGTTCTAAAGCATTTATGGCAAGAAAGATCCAACCTGTAAAAGAGGTAGTATTTGAAATTAAGATTGATTATTACAAAACTAAATATGCTGAGTATTTAAAGAATTTCATTGGAAGCAGATTTGATATTGAAACACTAGACTTAAGTCAGGTTATACCAGTTTTTCCCCAGATTAAACTAGCCTAAAAATTCTATTATTACCTTTTAAGCTCTTTTTTTTATAAAAAAAAAGAGCTTAATTGTGTATATATTTTTAACCACAAAAACCCAAAAATTGAGTATGGAACAGCATGTTGTTCAGATGGTCAGAAACCGAATTGCTAAATTTGGAGATCAAGAAGTTTTTAGATATAAAGATAAATCATCATTAGAATACAAACCCATAAGATGGAATCAACTTGGGAGCGAAATGGATATCCTTTCAAAAGTTCTGTTATCGCTTGGATATGGCTATAATCATAAAATTGGCATTTTTAGTAGCAATAGATATGAATGGGTAGTAACCGATTTAGCAATAATGGCAATAAGAGGTATTGTTGTTCCTCTTTATGCAACTGCTTCTGCTCAGCAGGTTAAATATATTGTTGATGAAACTCAGATGAAATTATTATTTATAGGCAATAATGAGCAATTAGACAAGGCTATTTGGTTGCTGGAAAATTGCAAAACACTTGAGAAAATTATTGTTTATGAACCAGGGATTTCTTTTAATGATCAACGAATTATTGGTTATAAGGAATTAAAAGACACAGTTGTTAATTATACAGATGATGTTAATCTTAATGATATCTTAAAGGAGTCAAATTCGGATGACATATCTACAATAATTTACACCTCGGGCACAACAGGTGAACCAAAAGGAGCAATGCTGAGTCATGAAAATTTTTTGCAGGCATTTAAAATTAATAGTGAACGACTACAATTGCTCCCTACAGATGTTTCATTATGTTTCTTGCCATTAAGTCATGTTTTCGAACGTACATGGACCCTGTTTCTTTTATATAACGGACTGGTAAATGTTTTTCTTGAGAATCCTCGCGATGTAATTCAGGAACTTCCTAAGGTTAATCCATCTGTTATGTGCACAGTTCCTAGGTTCTATGAGAAAACTTATGAAGGTATCGTTGCTGAAGTTTCTAAGTGGCCATCTTTTAAAAAGAAAATATTTAATTGGGCTTTTAAAGTAGGCCACAAGTATATCGAATTTAAAAAAGATGCTAGAAAAGCGCCTGCTAACCTAATGATAAAACATACAATTGCAGAGAAACTGGTATTTAAAAAACTCCGACTTATTTTTGGAAAAAACATTAGAGCTTTACCTTGTGCTGGTGCCGCAATGAGCCCAACACTTCTTCGCTTTTTTCATGCTGCTGGTTTTTTTGTAAACTATGGATATGGTGCAACCGAAACAACAGCTACAGTATCATGTTTCAGAAATAATATTTACAATTTTGATTATACCGGGAGTATAATGCCTGAAGTTGAAATTAAAATTGGAGAGAACAAAGAAATAATGGTTAAAGGGAAAACAGTTTTTAAAGGATATTATAATAAACCTGAGGAAACAGAACAGGTGCTTGTAGATGGATGGTACAAGACAGGTGACGAGGGTTATGTTGTTGATGGAGAATATCTTGTTATGACTGATAGAATTAAAGATCTTATTAAAACATCAGTAGGTAAGTATGTGTCGCCTCAAAAACTGGAGCTATTAATTGGACAAAGTAAATATATTGAACAATTAGTTGTTTTTGGAGATAATCGAAAATTTATGACAGCCTTAATAGTTCCCTCATTTAAAAATCTTGAAGAAGTTATAACAGAATTGAACCTGGATTTGACTACTCCTCAAGAAGTAATTGCAAACGAGAAAATTCTTCAGTTTTTTAAAGGAGAGATTGATAAATATCAGGAGGAGCTTACCTCGTATGAGAAAATAGTGAACTTTACTTTATTACCAGATAATTTCAGCATTGAGAATAATGCATTAACTAATACATTAAAGATTAAAAGGAAGGTAATTGAAGAAAAGTATCGTGATATTATCGAGAAAATGTATTTATCGCTTTAGCTTCCAACGACGGTGCGACCATAACCAATTGCTAGGTTCGGCCAGAATTACGGATTCTAATTTCTTAGCATATCGCCTTGTTAATTCTCCTTCGGGTAGTTCTAAAGGATTTGAGGTTATTAGTGAAAGCTCTATCGTGTAATTGCCTCTCCTTTTGCGCTGTACGTCCATATATACAACTGGGTAATTGTATTTTCGTGCATATCGCTCAGGCCCGTCAAGGAATGCTGTATCCTGTCCTAAAAAATCAACCCAGATAGTTTTCTTTCTTTTTGATGGATTTTGATCTGCTGCCATTAAATAAATACTTTTTACCTCAATTTGTTTTTCAAATGTTATTGATGTTTCATATATAGAAGTAAGCTTTGTGCCAAAACGTGTTCGGTTCCAAAGCATAAAACGATCAATCCATTTGTTACTTAGGGGTTTGTAAAATGCTACCACCTTATAATTGGTTTGTAAACTTGCTGACAAACTCCCCCATTCCCAGTTACAATAATGCCCCGTTACTCCAATTATACTTGTGCCATTTTCGTAGATTGAATTTAAAATTTCAGGATTAATAATTTTATGTCTTTTTGTAACCTGAGAAGGAAACATGGTGAATGCTTTTATTCCTTCAATAATAACATCTGTAAGATTTTTGTAAATTTTTGATAATAGTTTATTCCGTTCAATACTAGTTTGGGATGGAAAAATCTTTGTTAAGTTTTGGATAATGACTTTTTTACGATATCCAGTTAAACGATACAAAATAAAATAAACTAAATCAGACACAATATACAGGGCCCAGAATGGTATTAAGCCAAAGATTAGAACAAATACTATAAACCAAAAAGCGACAAATAACTTCATTTGAATGTAATGTCAATTTAAAGAAACTCTTGTTAAATAAAGGGTGAAATAAACTATTTTTTATGTGTTAACCAAAAAAGTGAGAATAAATGAACTTTTATTTGACTAATATGTATTATTTAATAATGATAAATAAATTTACGATTATGAACGATAAGATTAGTACATCAGAAATTTTCGATTTCTGTCAAAAAGCTGAATATTCTGCCGATGGTATAGTTAGCAAAAGAATAATTCAAAAACCTACAGGTAATATAACACTTTTTGCATTCGATAAAGGGCAGGAGCTAAGCGAACATACAGCTCCTTTTGATGCTTTGGTTCAGGTTTTGGAAGGTAGCTCTCAAATTATTATTAATAAACAAGTTTTTGAATTAAAGCAGGGTCAATCGATAATTATGCCTGCAAATAATCCGCATGCAGTTAAAGCAACCGAGAAATTTAAAATGTTGCTTACTATGATTAAAGAATAATTAAACGTCAAGAAATAATTAAAGTCTTACTGTTTAGTAAGGCTTTTTTTTATGAAATTTTTTAATATAACTGTAAGATGTTTTATTAATCAATTGGGTTTATATTCTGAATTATTTTTTAACTTTCGTGTATTCAGTTTTTTAATTTAATTTATAATGCTATGCCATTAACAAAAAAGAAAAATAAATACCTTCTGATTTTTGGTATATGGATGGGATTTGGATTAATATATGGATTCCAAACGTATCTGTTTAATGAGTTTGAAGGATATAATTGCAATGTTTTTGCTACTGTGGCTGATCAAATGCCAACATTTATACTTTGGGGATTCTATACATTATTAATATTCTGGATTATTAAAAAATTTCCACCTGATCAGACAAATAAACTGCTTTTGTTTTTTGGCATCCATCTAGTTACTGTTATTATTATTTCATTTTTTCATGTAACAGTACTAGCCTATTTTCGTTGGTTATATTATTCTTACACAGGAAGATTAAATGAATCATTTACATCATATTTATTGAGGTATTCGATTGCATGGTTGTTTTTACAATACCTATTATATATTGCTGTGGTAATAACTGGCTACGCAATTGATTTTTATCGTAAATACAGGGATAAGGAATCACAAAACCTCGAGCTTGAAAAGCTATTATCAGAGGCAAAACTAAATGCACTGAAAATGCAATTACATCCTCATTTCCTTTTTAATACGCTTAATACCATTAGCATGCTAATCCGAAAAAACGATGATCAGCAGGCAATAAAAACCATTGCAGGCCTTAGCGATTTGCTTCGTTATGTTTTAGAAACACGTGATACACAATGGACATATCTTAAAAAAGAATTGGAATTAATCGAAAAATATTTATCCATAATATCATTACGTTTTCCTAAGAAGATTAATTACGAAATAGAAATTTCATCTGAAGCAGAAAATATTTATATTCCTGATTTGATTCTACAACCTATTGTCGAGAATTCTGTCAAACATGGATTGAGTGAAAAAAAAGAAAATGGAAAAATAAGTATCTATGCTAATAAAAAAGGAGAGAAATTAGAAATAATTGTAAAAGATAATGGCATTGGTTTCGATAGCTCAAACTATGGAGTATCTTCGTTTGGTATTGGAATAAAAAATACAGGTGAAAGACTTAAAAAAATATATGACAATAAAGCTGTTTTCGAAATCGATAGTAAAAAAGACGAAGGGACAGTAGTTCGTTTTGTGCTACCCGTAAAAGTTGCTTAAAATGGAAAATTCATTCTGTAGAATAAAAACATTAATTGTTGATGATGAGCAATATGCACGTGAAGGAATAAGTATTTTATTGCAACATGATTTAGACATTGAGTTAATTGGTGAATCAGATAATGGTATTGATGCTGTTGAACTCATTAAAACCAAAAAGCCAGACTTACTTTTTCTCGATATTCAGATGCCTAAGTTAAATGGTTTTCAGGTGTTAGAGTCATTAAAACCAAATGAAATTCCCCTAACAGTTTTTGTAACATCGTTTGATAAATTTGCACTCAAAGCTTTCGAGGTAAATGCAATTGATTACCTGCTAAAACCTTTTGATGATGATCAGTTTTATAGGTCACTGCAAAAGGCTAAGCAGTTTATTTGTCAACAACGAAGTGTCGAATTTCAGGTAAAAATGACTGAATTACTTTCAAATATTGGAGTTATTAATAACGAAACAAGTGGAAATGTAAAATATATTGATAGGTTAGTAGTTAAAGATGCAAAAGGCATGATTATTATAAAAACTTCTGATATTGATTGGATACTGGCTGATGACTATTATGCAAAAATTGTCGTAAAAAATAAAATACATTTGCTGCGCGAAAGCCTGAATGAATTAGAAAAAAGGCTAAATCCAAACCAATTTATAAGAATTCATCGAAGCACCATAATTAATATCGATCGAATACAATCTATTCAACATTATTCAAAAAACGACTATATTATAATTACACAACCGGGAGACAAATTTATGATGAGCAGATTGAAACGAGATGAGATTTTTAAGCATTTCGGAATATAGCATCCCTAAAAATAATTCAATTTCATCTGTTCCCTGCAGTTAATACCCAGCTCACTGAAAATTGATTTTTTATGATTTAAGTTCATAATAGTTTTACAACAAAAACATTATGAAAAGGAATTTAGTTTTTTTCGGGTTTCTATATGTTTTTATAACTGGAAATATATATGCTAATACTACTTTCGATCCTCCAGAAGCTCGTTTAAATATCTTCGCTTCCCGAACAACCTCGAAAATTAGTATCGATGGCCAATTGAGCGATGCTGCATGGAAAAATATTGTCCCAATAAATGGTTTTGTCCAGCAAGAACCCAATCCTGGCGAAAAAGCCACATTTGATACTGATGTATATGTGCTGTATGACGATAATAGCATCTACTTTGGTTTTTTTTGCTATGATTCACTAAAAGCAAATCGTGTTGTTGTAAATAGCATGAAACGCGACTTCGGAGATAATAATGATTATATCAATATTAGTATCGATGCATTTTATGATAAACGCACAGCTTTTGTCTTTTACGCTAATCCTTATGGTGCACAAGGCGATTTAATTTGTATTGACGATCAGCTTTTTGATATGGACTGGAATTCGGTTTGGAAAGTACAGACTTCTATTACAGATTCTGGTTGGATAGCCGAATTCGAGATACCATGGAAAACATTAAGATATGAAAACCGAACTACAGATCAAACTTTTGGAATAAATTTTGGACGCTGTACGCGACGTATCAACGAAACATCATCATGGTCGCCTATTCCAAGAGTTTTTGGGCCTAATAACATGCGTTATGCTGGCGAAATTAAATTATATAATTTACCTAAACCTTCTACAAATATACGTTTGCAGCCTTATGCTCTAGGAAACATTAATCAAAATACAACTAATTCTTCGAGTGCAAAAGACAATACCTCAACCCAAAACCTTAATTATGGAGGTGAGATAAAATGGGCTATAACTTCCAAAACAGTTTTAGATCTTACCTATAACACGGATTTTGCACAAGCAGAAGTAGATGAACAGATAAATAATTATGACAGATTTTCAGTATATTTTCCTGAAAAAAGGCAATTTTTTCTCGAAAACGCAAGTGCATTTACTCCAACATTTTATACCCATTATCAAAATCAACCATTTTATAGCCGCAGAATTGGATTAGATGATGTTGGAAATCCGATTCCAATTGTTGCAGGTGGGCGAATTGTATCAAAAACAGATAATAACATGATTGGAGCATTATTGATCCGTCAAAAGGCGAGTGATTATTTCCCGGCAACAAATTTTGGTGTTTTTAGATACACGAACAATCTTAACGAAAACCATCAGCTTGGAGGCCTAGTATCTGTACGTGCCGATGAGGCATTTGATTCAATAGCTTCAGTTCAGAATTATACTGCTACTATTGATGGAGTCAGCCAACTTTCAAGTTCATTACGCTGGACATATATGGTAAGTGGAACAAAAACTGTTGGTAAAAATAATGGCGATGGACTTTCAGCAAGCTCATGGTTTCTTAAAAATACGAATAATTCAGTTTCATGGCTTACACAAACCTATATTATGGATTCATATAATCCTGAGGCTGGTTTTGTAAATCGTAAAAATATTATTTACCATGCCGCAGGAACACGATTGCGCTGGAGACCAGAATGGAGACCAAAAAATGTAAGAACAATTAGTCCAGCGATTTATTTCGAGAACTATTTGAATGCAAAAAATCAAAGGTATATAGAGGGCATATATACTCTTAGGCCATTTATGATTGAATTTCAAAATGGCGCAATTATTGGATGGGCAATTGATTATCAGTACCAAAACCTAGAAGAAGATTTTTACCCTCTGGGTATTCAAATCGAAATGGGTGAATATCATTATTTACAGTATTATGCTTCTTTTCTTTCGGATCCATCAAGGAGGTTTGCCTATACTATAGCTTGGCGTAAAGGTGCGTTTTATGATGGATTAATAGACCGATATCGATTTACACTTAGATATAATATTATTCCGAATATATCTATTGCTGGTGATTATTTTCTTACAAGTTTTAAAAATGTTGGAGTTAATAAAATAGATTTGGATGTAACTCTTTTATCTTCAGAATTAGTGCTTGCATTAAATCCTAAATTACAATTAACCACACGCTATCAGTGGAACACGGCCAACGATATGCAGAATTGGAATATACGTTTTTCCTGGGAGTTTAGACCGCTTTCTTATGTCTACCTTATTTTTAACTCAAACGAATGGATTAACTCTGAAGCAACTTATGCCAATCAAAATATGATTGGAAAAATTTCTTATATGATGCAGTTTTAGAATATTTAATATTAAGAAGAAATAATTGAATTATTTAATTCCATTAATCATGAAAAATAAAATCGTTTACAAAGAAATTCTTCCATTAAAAAATGATTTGTATCATCTGTTTATATCAACAGGTTGGAATGAAGAATATAGACTTTCTGGAGAAAGGATATATAAGGCATTAGGAAATAATTGGTTTTGTATTTCAGCTTTTTATAATAATGAACTTGTCGGCTTTGGCAGAGTTGTATCTGATGGAGTTTTACATGCCATGATATATGACCTTATTACTTTACCTGAATTCCAGAAAAGTGGAATTGGATCTACCATATTAAAAACTCTTGTTCAAAAATGTGTCCAATGCAATATTCCAGATATCCAGCTTTTTTGCGCCAGTGGTAAACGTATGTTTTACGAAAAAAGAGGTTTTGTTGCAAGATCTGAAGATGGTCCGGGAATGCAATATCAAATTAAAACAAATCAAAATAAATGAAAGAACACGAATGGATTAAGGAAATTAATATAGCAATTAATGTTTGCAACAAAGAAGGCAATTTGTTATTCCTTAATGATAAAGCAATTGAATTATTTAAAAATGATGGTGGTGAAAAACTCATTGGCCAAAATATTATTAATTGCCATCCCGAGAAAGAAAGGCAAAAATTAATTAAAATGCTCAATAATCCTAATGTTAATTGTTACACAATAGAAAGAACATCTGGTAAAAAACTAATTTATCAAGCCCCTTGGTATGTGAATGGTACATATATGGGATATACCGAGTTTATTATTGAATTACCTATCAGTTTGTCAAATAAGAAAATTGAATAATTAAAACACAAAATGAATAAAACTGTATTAATAACTGGAGCCACAGGAGGAATAGGTTCATGTTTAGTTAAAGAACTAGCAAGTAAAGGTTATAATATTGTAATAAATTACAATAATTCTAATCAGAAAGCTAATAAATTAGCATATGAGATTAACATGAGGAAGGTAAGTCAAGCCATTGCTATAAAAGCAAATGTAAAAGATAGAAAAGAAGTAAATAATTTATTTGATATTGCCCTTGGCAGTTTTAACAACATAGATGTACTTGTTAATTGTGCTGGTAAAAATTTAGACAAACCATTTTTAGAAATGAGCGACCATGAATGGAATGAAGTACAATCAATAATATTAAAAGGAACCTTTAATTGTTCACAAGAATTTGCATTAAGATATAAAGGAAATAACGGACATATTATAAACATTGGAGCCTTAACTGCAATCAAAGGCAGAAAAAATGGAGCTAATTACTGTAGTGCGAGAGCAGGAGTATTAAATTTATCCAAATGCATGGCTCAGGAATTAGCTCCATCAATAAGAGTAAATAGTATAACTCCTGGTTGGATCAATACAAGTGAAGTTATGGAAAGATACAAACTTTTTAATCAGGAAATATATGAACAAATACTAAAAACAATCCCAATGAAAAGATTAGGTACACCAGAAGATGTCTCAAAAATGATATCATTTATGATTTGTGATTCTACTTATATAACAGGACAAAATTTCTTGGTAGATGGAGGAATGTTGATGTATTAAATTAAATAATTTATTGTATGATACGGTTTGCGCAAGAAGAAGATTTGAATCAAATTGTTAATATTTACAATCAGGCAATTATAAATGGCACTACAGCTGATACTATACCATATAAAGTTTCAGATAAATTAAATTGGTTTAAAGAGCATTCAACTGAGTTTTATCCTATTTATATTAAGGAAGAATATGGTAAAATAAGGGGTTGGTGCTCAATTAGTCATTACCGAACAGGAAGATTAGCTGTGGCCAGAACAGCCGAAATAAGTTACTATGTTGATTATTCATATCATAGACAAGGAATTGGTTCGGATCTTATTTCATATGCATTACAAGATTGTATAAGGATTGAAAAAAAAACGTTAATAGCTATAATTCTAGAAAACAATATACCAAGCATAAATCTATTAAGTAAATTTGGATTTGGACAATGGGGATTTATGCCTGATGTGGCTGAATTTGGTAAAAAAACATTGGGACACCTGTTTTTGGGTAAAAAAATCGATTACGAAAGGATCATTCAGGTGCAATGAATAGCTTTTGTTTACGTCTTTTGTACAAGTTGAAAAAATATGCTACAATGAACAAAAGAATTTTATTTGTATTGTTTTTAATAGAACTGATTTTTCCTGGTACTTTGAAATCGAATCATAGACAACAAAATACTGTTGATTCAATTATCAGTTTCTGGAATGATTCAATTCCAAAGCTATTAAATTCGCAAAATGTTCCGGGTATGGCCCTTGCTGTTGTTTCTGATAGTGAAGTGATTTGGGAGCAGGGGTATGGGTTTACTGATACTTTATCAAAAATTCCGGTTACATCAGCAACTTTGTTCAGTTTGCAATCCATTTCAAAAAATTTTACTGCTATGGCAGTCTTAGTTGCAGTGCAGGAGGGTTTGCTCAACTTAGATACTCCAATTAGTCTATATTTAAACGATTTTACAGTTAATAGCCGATACGAATCAAATCCCGAGAATATAATTACACTTCGTCATTTATTGAGTCATCGTGCAGGATTTACACACGAAGCTCCAATAGGAAATAATTATTACCCTGAAGGCAGTTTTGATGAACATATTAAGAGCATTTCAGACACATGGCTGCGTTTTCCAATTTATCAACGTTTTAGTTATTCAAATCTAGGAGTTGACCTTGCCGGGTATATTATCGAAAAAGTTTTTGGTATTCCTTTTCATAAGTATGTCGAAGAAAAAGTATTAAAATCTATTGGTATGAATGCAAGCACTTTCAATATAGAAAGGATAAAAGGAAATAAAGAAAAGGCATTGGGGCATAGAAAAAAAATTGCTGTTCCAATTGAGATACCTATGATACCATCCGGTGGATTATATTCAAACGCAAACGAGCTGGCTAAATGGGTTCAATTTCATCTGAACAATGGAAGAATAAACAATAAACAACTAATTAATAAGATGTTATTAGACGAAATGTACAAAATACCTGACAGAGACCCAAAACAAATTCAAGGATATGGATTAGGAACTGCAGTAAAGTATGAAAATGGGGAAATTGTTCTTAGCCATGGAGGAAATGGTTTTGGGTTTAATGCTTATATGATGTGGCACCCCAAGTATAAGCTTGGAGTGGTAATGCTTACTAATTCTGTAGATCATAATTTTCAACAGTCCCTACCTGAAGATATCTTAAATAGTTTTATTAAACTTAAAACAGGAGAAGCCAAAAAGGATAATAGTCTTTTAAAAAATGGTGATGAACAAGTCATTTATAAAGATACTTTATCCTTAAAAAAATTAGCAGGAACTTATTTATATAATAGTGGTGGTAGGATGATTCTTGTTTATAAAAATGAACAGTTAGGAGTTGAATCGGGAGAAAAATTTATACCTTTTTATTTTGTTTCTAATAAAGAAGCATTTAACCAGCTAGGGAGGTATTGTTTTTATTACTATTTTGTAACAGATAAAGATGGAATTCCAATAAATATTATTCGCCTTTATGATGGGGAACATCTTGATTTCGTTGAAGGATTATCTGAAAAATCAGGTCCAGATAAAAAAGAATGGGATAAATACATTGGGAAATATAGCTATTCTATTATGGGCAAACCTATTTCGATGCCAATTGAAATTATCAAAAAGAATGGATATTTATACTTTGGTGATTACATAAAACTTACTGAATATAAGACCGGGTTGTTTTTTTCTTCAAACGGTGAGCTTTTTGATTTTACTGGAGAATTTCTAATATGGCGAAATATAAAATTAATAAAAGAGTAAAAGTAATTATGAATACTTTATTATTAAAATACATTGCTAAATGGTACAAAGTCCTTTTTATATTTTTATTCATTCAGGGTAATATTTCTGCCCAAACTATTAAAGATTCAATAAAGATTAATCGCTTTTGTGATAATGTTATTGTTCTTAATGTTGAGCCTGTTCAACAAAACAATACAATAGCTATTGCAACAAACAAAGGAATTGTTGTAATAGATAATAATATATCACAATCTTATGCATTGCTAATAAGAAATGCAATAATCAAAGAGTTTAATAGGGATGATTTTGCATATGTAATAAATACACACTGTGATTGGGATCATGTTGGCGGAAATCAGGTTTTTAAAGATATTCCTATTGTTGCACATAAAAACTGCCTCGACACGTTAAAAAAATATAAAGAAGAGGGCAAAGAGAAGTTGCAAGCCGATTCAGCCTGGGCTGCATCTTCTATATCATATTATAAAGATATACTTAAGGAAATGCCCGAAAATAGCAGGAACTACCATAAGTACAAAAATGCTATTCAACGATTTGAAATTTTTATAAATGATTTAAATAGTAATTTTGAATTTGTTCCTCCCACAATTGCTTTTACTGATTATTTATTTCTAGATATGGATAATATAAATATTTTTCTTTATTACATGGGTAATGCACATCGCAACAGCGACATAATAATCTATATTCCTGAAGCGAACCTTTTGATTATTGGAGATTTACAATTCGATATGAATATTTCTCATTTAAGAAGTACTGGTGCAGGATTTGATCAAAAATTAGATATAAAAAGGTGGATTGAAATATTAAGCATTATTTTGAATAGTAATAATGATATAAAATATATAATCCCGGGTCATTATAATATTCATAATAAAGAATGGCTTGTTAGGCAGTTTGATTATTTGAAAACAATTTGGAATGATATTCAGCAAGCCAAACAAAACAATATACCTTTCAATGAATTTCTAGAAAAGATGTGTGACTGGAATAAATTCAGTTTTGATGAATCATGGAAACTGGATTTTGAATTTAAATTAGAAATCAGCGAGTTACAAAAACGTCATGTGGAACTAATTAAATTAATTTGGGAACAAAACTAAATATCAACTATTATGAAAGGAATTATAACCCTTTTTCTATTAATAATCTTAACATTAAATCTATATGCACAACATTTACCTAAAGAGCAAATACAAATAATGACACTGGGAGTATTTCATTTTAATTATCCCGGGTTAGATGCATATAAAACAGAAGATAAAGATAAGATTGATGTGCTTTCCGATGCAAATCAGGTTGAAATACAAAAATTGGTCGATGATTTAGCTGAATTTAACCCAACACATATTTTAGTTGAAAGGCAACCATCGTACCAAAAAGGAATTGACTCACTCTACAATGAATACATTAATGATAATTTGGTGCTTAAGCGCGGTGAGATTTACCAGATAGGTTTTCGGCTGGCTAAAAAACTAGATCACAAAAAACTTTGGTGTGTTGATGATATGGGAACCTTTTATCCGCATATATTGGAAATTTTTAATGATTCAATAAAACTTTCTGCATTTGAGGGCTTTTACGAAACCAATCCTGATTCTTTGATAAATAATTTTTATACCAACTTATATAAGAAGCAAGATATCATATTTAAAGAAGAAGGATTAAATGCATGCATCCAATATCTAAATAATCCCGAGCTTATTTTGTTAAAACAGGGAGCATATTTAACAGGAGTTTTTAAATATTCAACAGACGAAAATAAATACGCAGGAGCCGATTTTGAGACTTGTCGCTGGTATAATCGTAATTTACACATATTTAGAAATGTTCAAGATATAACCAACAATCCGGAACACCGAATCCTTTTAATTATAGGGGCAGGCCATTTGGGAGTATTAAATCCACTATTCGAAGCATCACCTGAATATGAATTTGTAAGTCCAATAAACTACATTAAATAATGATTATAGATTAGCTGTTATTAATTGTAAATGTTGAAAACTATATAGGGAAACTAGTCAATTACCAGTAACAGGATAACTTGTAGCTTAATATATTGTATTATTTATTTACTAAACAGCCACTTTTACAACAACTTTTACTATTTCCTCAGGTTCCTCAATTTGGAGCCCAGGCATGTGTATATCGTTTGGAAAAAAAATAATAAACCGATTTTTTTCAACATCTACAAAATTTAATTTTCCTGTATGTTTTTGTAGGTCTTTTTCTGAATCGTACGTTTCATGGGAGAAATCATCTATCAATCCAAAACCCATACGTTCTTTGCCCGAAATTACAAACTGTATGTCAATATATTTTCTGTGACTTTCAGCAAAACTTTCGTCTATATCTTTAGAAAAATAATTATTTACAAGAGCAAATAATGAGTCCTGTTCTATTTGATATTTGCCTGGTTTAAATGTTGAAAAATCGTTCTTTGTTAAATACTGAAATGCTTTTTCGAATAATGGATGCAGATTATAATATTTTTCTGCATTTAAAATATGATCATAAATCATAGAAATGAAGTATTATGGTTGTTGTAAAGTTATAACAAAATACATTATGGCTCGAAAAACCATATAATTATTAACAGAAATGACCTAATGCGCAGGTAATTAATTACTTAACCTGACGAAATCGGTTAATAATTAAATGGTTATTTTAACTTGAATTGGTGTATTGAATTAATAAAATGCATAAAATTGCATTAATAAATATTTAATAAGAGATTGTTTGAAATCTCAGTTGATATTAGAAAAAATGGTTCTAAAAATTAACATAAAAAGACAAATTATAAACTTAAATGAATTCAGGAAAAATGAATACAGAATCCTCTACATCAATTGAGGATGCAAATGTAGAACCTCCGAGTGGGTTAAACTATTTGCAAAATATTAATTTAAAACTCACTTCTGAAAAACAGAACAAACCGGATTTCCCGATTAATGAAAGAACTCTCCAATTTATAGCCCAATATTTTCCCGGCACATCCCTTAACGAATGGAATAACTGGCGTTGGCAAATACAAAATAGCTATACAAGTTATACCCAGTTAAAATCTATATTACATTTATCGGATGATGAAATAAAACCTACCGATAATGGTTTTAATTTGCCAATTCGAATTACTCCATATTATGCAAGTTTACTCGATCCAGGTGATTCAAGTCAAGCCATAAGAAAATCAGTTGTTCCGGTTTTTGATGAGCTAATTACTACGCATGAAGAAAAAGCCGATCCACTTGGCGAAGAGAATTATAGCCCGGTAAATCATATAGTACATAGATATCCTGATAGGGTATTGTTTCTTGTAACAGGTTTTTGTTCTACCTATTGTCGATATTGTACCCGTTCGCATATGGTATCGAAAAAAGACAAATGTCATTCAAGTATTAGCGAGTGGGATATCGCAATTGATTATATCCGCAATCATAAAGAAGTTCGGGACGTACTTATTTCGGGCGGTGATCCATTAACATTATCGGATGCTCGCCTTGAATATCTACTGTCGAAATTACGAGCAATTGAACATGTTGAAATTATTCGCATTGGAACAAAAGTTCCAGTTGTTTTACCGCAACGTATAACCCCAATGCTTGTAAAATTGCTTCGCAAATATCACCCATTATTTTTAAGTATTCACTTTACGCATCCCGATGAGCTAACACCTGAAACTCAGTTTGCTTGCGTACGTTTGGCAGATGCAGGAATACCATTAGGTAGCCAGACTGTTTTACTTAAAGGAGTTAATGATGAGGTTTCTATATTTAAAGAGCTAACTCATAAATTGCTCAAAGCTCGTGTAAGACCATATTACTTATATCAGTGCGACCCTATACCAGGATCTGGTCATTTTAGAACACCTGTGTCAAAAGGATTAGAGATTATTAAAGGATTACGTGGGTTTACTTCAGGTTATGCAATTCCTCATTATGTTATCGATGCTCCGGGCGGTGGAGGAAAAATCCCGTTATTGCCAGATTATTTGCAAAGTATTGATGATGAAAAAGTGGTTTTGCAAAACTATGAGGGAAAAACCTTCTGTTATCCAAATCAAAAAGATTAAAAACTAAAATATAAATTATAAATTACTTCCCGAAAATATTTAAACTTTCGGGGAGTTTTTTAATACTAAAATCATAATGAAAATAGGAATAACCTACGATCTGCAAAGCGATTATTTAAAGGAGGGTTTTACAAAAGAGGAAGCGGCCGAATTCGACAAGGAAGATACTATTGATGCTATCGATAATGCTCTAAAGGAAATAGGCTATCAAACCGAACGTATTGGTAATGTTAAAGAACTTACTCGTTGTTTAGCTAAAGGAGATCGTTGGGATTTGGTTTTTAATATTTGCGAAGGAATGTATGGTATTGGTCGCGAAGCTCAGGTGCCTGCACTGCTTGATGCATGGAATATTCCTTATGTATTTTCAGGCCCATTAACATTGGCTCTAACATTAGATAAAGCTACCACAAAACGAGTTATTCGCGATGCAGGAATTCCTACTGCTGAGTTTTTTGTTGTCGAGAAACCTGAAGATATTGAAAAGGTGAAAATAAAATTCCCTTTGTTTGCAAAACCTTTAGCAGAAGGTACTGGCAAGGGAATATATGCAGGGTCAGTAATTAATACTTTCGATCAGCTTAAGGAAAGATGCCTTTTACTTTTAAGCAAGTTTAAGCAACCCGTTTTGGTTGAAAAATACTTATCGGGCCGTGAATTTACTGTTGGTGTAATAGGATCTGGTTTAAATGCCAAATCTGCCGGAGTTATGGAAATTGTTCTCAATAATAAGGCAGAGCAAGGCGTATATTCATTTCATAACAAAGATAATTATCTTGAATTAGTTGATTATCATTTAGCTGAACCAAAATTTGCAGCCGAATGTGAAAAAGTTGCACTTGACTCATGGCGAATATTAAATTGTTTAGATGGTGGCAGGGTAGATGTTCGTTATGATGATAATGGAATTTGTAGTTTTATTGAGGTAAATCCTTTAGCAGGTTTGCATCCAATACATTCCGATTTACCCATTTTATCTCGTTTGCAGGGTGTAACATATTATGAGTTAATGCGAAAGATTATGAATTCGGCAATTGAACGATTAAAATCAGAAGAAAAATTAAAAAAAAAAACAAAGAATTTAAAATGAAAAAAGCACTTGTCATTCATAATAGAATATCTGAAAATGCTTTACAGGATGAACTCGACGTATTGGAAGAAGCCGAAGTAGTTGAAAATGAGTTTAAAAAGCAAGGCTATGAAGTGTATCGAGAAGATTTTGATTTAAACATGCAACGGGTTAAAGTATCTATTCAGAAGTTAAAACCAGATTTCATTTTTAATCTTGTTGAAACAGTTGATGGAAAAGGATTCTTGAGTTTTATGGCTCCTGCGTTATTCGAGAGTCTTGAGATACCTTTCTCAGGATCTGGGTCGTTTGCATTGTACTTAACATCGCATAAAATGCATGCCAAAGAAGCTTTTGTTGCTGCTGGTATTCCTACATGCGAATGGTTTTCTGTAAACGAAACGGAGAAACTAAATCCAAAGAAAAGATATATTGTAAAACCATATGGAGAAGATGCTTCGGTTGGTATTTCAGAAGATGCAGTATTTTATGGCAATGATCCCAAACTGAAGGAGTATATAGATTTTAATAAGTCTGCCGGATTCTTTATTGAAGAGTATATTCACGGTCGCGAATTTAATATTTCTGTTTTGGGTGGTAAAAATGGCCCTCGAGTAATGCCTCCTGCCGAAATGAAATACTATGAATATCCCGATGATAAACCATTCGTGCTTGGATACAAATCAAAATGGGATGAGGATTCCTTCGAATACCAGAATACACGACGAACATTTGATTTTCCGGAAAGTGATCAACCTTTGCTCGAAAAAGTAAAGCAGATTAGTCTTGATTGCTGGAATAAATTCAATCTGAGAGGATATGTGAGGGTTGATATTCGTGTTGACAAAGATAATAATCCATATGTTCTTGAAATAAATGCTAATCCTTGTATCTCACCAGATGCGGGATTCTATGTGGCATGTAACCAAGGTGGAGTAGAGTTTAACGAAGTTATTTCAGAAATAATTTACGACGGACAGCGATGAAAAATAATAATGTAACATATAGAACCAATGTTAAAGCTTCGGATATTGAAGCGGTTGGCGAAATAGTAAAATCTACCAATTTCTTTAATACTGAAGAGGTTGAAGTTGCTATGGGTCTGGTTGAGGAAGCCGTCGAAACAGGTAAAGATAGTGGTTATGAATTTATCTTTGCAGAAGTGAATGGTAAGGTTGTTGGGTATACCTGTTATGGACGTATTCCATGTACGAAACATAGTTTCGATTTATACTGGATAGCTACACATCAGGATTACCAAGGTTCGGGTGTAGGCAAAGAGCTTATGGATAGAACAGAAAAAGCGATTAAAGAGATTGGTGGATATGGTATTTATGTCGAAACATCTTCAAAAGAGCAATATCATCCAACACGGTCGTTTTATACTAAAATGAATTATATACAAAAAGCACTGTTCGAAGATTTTTATGATAAGAATGACGGAAAAGTAGTTTACGTTAAATTCTTATAACAAATAAACCCTAATATTTTGAGCCCTTTCTTTTGAATTTTCAGAAGAAAGGGATTTTAATTTTATTTATTTTATATTTTACCTGTTTTTTTTAACAAAAAATATAGCCATAAAATATAGAAAGTTTATTTTTACGATCTTTATTAAACTATTGAAATTCAAATTTGTCGAATAAGTTAAAGTATTTAATATTAATTAAAAATTGAAATAAAGTGAAAAGATTATTATTTGTGATGTTGGCAGGTAGTTTTATCATTACATCCTGTGCAAAAAAGGCCGAGGTTAATCCCTTATTGGCAAAGTATGATACTCCATTTGAAGTACCACCTTTCGAAAAGGTAGAATTAAAACATTTTGCTCCTGCATTCGATGAGGCAATGGTTCAACACAAAGCTGAGATAGAAGCAATTCTTACAAATCCAGAAGAGCCTACATTTGAAAATACAATAGAGGCTTCATTTTATGCTGGTGATTTATTAGGTAAAGTAGGAGCAGTATTCGGCACTTTTAACAGTGTTAATATTTCTGATTCAATTCAGATTCTTGCTCAGGAGATTTATCCAAAACTTTCAGCTCATGGCGATGAGATTGGTTTAGATCCAAGATTTTGGGAGCGTGTAAAAGTTGTTTATGCAAATAAAGAGAAATTCAATCTTAATGCAGAGCAATCGTTTCTTTTAGAAAGTGTTTATAAGGGATTTATTCGCAGTGGTGCTAATTTGCCTGCTGATAAAAAAGAGGAATTAAAAAAGATAAATCAGGAATTATCAACCCTGACTTTAAAAGCTGGGCAAAATATTCTTGGTGAAGTAAATCAATATAAACTCATTATTGAAAATGAAAAAGATTTGGCTGGTTTACCAGAATCTTCAATTCAGGCTGCCGCTGAGGTAGCCATGAAAGATAGCTTAACTGGTAAATGGGTATTTACTTTAAATAAACCAAGTCTTATCCCTTTTTTACAATTTGCTGATAACAGAGAGTTGAGGAAAGAAATCTATAATGCCTATATAAATCAGGGTAATAATAATGATGATAAAGATAATAAAGAGTTAATGGCTCAAATTATCAATGTGCGTGTTAAACGTGCACAGCTATTAGGTTACGAATCACATGCTGCCTTGAGAACTGAGAACAGAATGGCTCAAAATCCTGAACGCGTTTTTGAGCTTCTTCTGAAACTTTGGGATGGGATTACTCCAAAAGTAAAACAGGAAAGAGATGCATTACAGGCAATGATCACAAAAGAAGGTGGTAAATTTAAACTTGAGCCTTCAGACTGGTTTTATTATACCGAAAAATTACGTAAAGAAAAATACGATTTGGACGAAAACCAAATCAGACCATATTTTAAGTTAGAAAATGTTCGTGAAGGTGCTTTTGCTGTTGCAAATAAGCTTTATGGTATTACATTCACACAAATCAATAATGTTCCACTTCCACATCCCGAAGCTACAGCATTCGAAGTAAAAGAAGCTGATGGAACACATATAGGACTATTATTTACAGATTTCCATCCACGACCAAGCAAAAGAGGTGGTGCATGGTGTGGTGGATTCAGAGATCATAGTATTTCAAAAGAAGGTGTTGAAATTAAACCTTTGGTTACATTGGTATGTAATTTTACACGTCCAAGTGGCGAAACTCCTGCTCTTTTAAGTGCTGATGAGGTTGAAACACTATTTCACGAGTTTGGTCACGCTCTGGATGGATTGTTCTCAAAAACATCCTATTCTGCAGGTGATGTAGCATGGGATTTCGTTGAGTTACCATCACAGATTATGGAACATTGGGCTTTTGAACCCGAAGTTCTTAAAATGTATGCTACTCATTATTCTACAGGCGAGGTTATTCCTGAGGAATTAATCGAAAAATTGCAGAAAAGTGCAAAATTCAACCAGGGCTTTGCCTTAACAGAAGTACTTGCAGCTTCATTACTTGATATGAAATTTCATGTTTTAACTGCACCACAAGAAAACCTAAATGTAATGGATTTTGAAAAGGATTATATGAATAGTATTGGCTTGATTCCTGAGATTTATCCACGTTACAGAAGTACATATTTCGGACATATTATGGGTGGTTATGATGCTGGTTACTATGCATATACCTGGGCTAGCGTTCTTGATAACGATGCTTTTGATGCTTTCGTTGAAACTAGTTTGTTTGATCAGGCTACAGCTAAATCATTCCGTGAAAATGTGTTGGCTATGAATGGTATTAAGGATGCTATGGAAATGTATGTTGCTTTTAGAGGTAGAGAGCCAAAAATCGATGCTCTCCTAAAAAGCTTAGGAATAAATTAATAAATTAAAGCTGGCCACGAGCCAGCTTTTTTTATGTTTTAAATTATAAGAAAACCTGCTGCGTAATAGTATTTTTTTTACCAGCTCAAAAAATGAATTTGGTATCTTTGTAACGCAATTTTTACAAACTAAACTACAACTGCTATGCAAAATTTAGAATGGAGTAAACTCCCTTTTGGTTACCTAAAAACAGACTACAACGTTCGATGTTATAATCGTGATGGAAAATGGGGTGAACTTGAAATCTCATCATCTGAATATATCAATTTACATATTGCTTCAACTGCAATCCATTATGGTCAACAGGCTTTCGAAGGAATGAAAGCATATATGGGCAAAGATGGAAATATACGGATTTTTAGATGGGAAGAGAATTTTAAACGATTAGAGCGATCAGCAAATGGTATTTTAATGCAACCTGTTACAAAGGAATTGTTTAAAAAAGCAATTACTACAGCCGTTTTAATGAATAAACGATTTATGCCACCTTATGGAACAGGAGCAACTTTGTATATACGACCTTTATTAATTGGTTCAGGAGCTGAGGTTGGGGTTAAACCTGCTGGTGAATATCTATTTGCAGTATTTGTATCTCCTGTTGGACCTTATTTTAAAGAAGGATTTAATCCGGTTAAAATTGCTGTTGTACGCGATTCTGATCGTGCAGCACCACTTGGTACAGGTAGTATAAAAGTTGGTGGTAATTATGCATCTAGTTTAAAGGGTGTGATTAAAGCAAGAGATGCTGGTTATTCATCTCCAATGTATCTCGATTCAGTTGAAAAGAAATACATAGACGAAATTGGTGCTGCAAACTTTTTCGGAATAAAAGACAATACCTACATTACTCCAAAATCAACATCAATACTTCCTTCAATAACCAATATGAGTCTTATGCAGTTAGCCGAGGAAATGGGTTTGAAAGTTGAACGTAGACCTGTTGCTGTTGAGGAGCTGGAAAGTTTTGAAGAAGTAGGTGCTTGTGGAACCGCAGCTATTATATCACCAATTGGAGAGATATTTGATATAGATGTTGATAAAAAGTATACTTTCTGTAAAGATGGAAAAGCAGGTCCAATTTCTACAAAACTCTACAATAAGCTTGTTGGAATTCAATTTGGAGATGAGCCCGACACACATGGATGGGTTGAGATTCTGAAATAATTCTAAGTATAATTGAGAAATAATAAAGGCTACCAAAATAAGGTAGCCTTTGTTATATAAAATAAATGAGATAGTTTTTATACAAGTTCGTGTAATTCAATTTTAATACCCGATTCGGCTTCGAAGTCTTCAACTTCATCAATCATATCAGGATCTTCTTTATCGTAATACCAAACTACCCTGACCTGACCACCATCATCTTCATAGTCTTTTAAGGTTTCTAAAATATCAAGAATACATTTTGTTGAGCTGGTATTTAAATAAATAAGCTTAATATTTAGTTCAATACTTTTCTTTATAGTACTTATGTATTCTTTTATCCATGTGGTTAACGGAAGATAAAACTTATAAGTTTCCTCCATATAAGATTCGCCTGCAATTTCACATATTCCAGTGCTGGAATCGAAATTAACCTCAGGAAAATAAGGCGTTTCAGGTGAACTTTTTATAGAAATATTTTCCATATTAAAAGGTAGTTTAATTTTTGTCAATTCTTACTGTTAGTGATAAATAGGCAAATTCATTGTTTATTTCTTCGCAATTGTATTGTAGTTTGTTTTGTGAAAGCATAACTGCTTGAATTAGACCTATTCTTGCTCCAAATTTTTCACCAGGCGAATTAAGCCTTTGTTCTCGCTTCAATTGTCGTAGTTCCATTTGATCTGATTGGTTTATTAAATTGCAGCGGTCAATTAATATTTTGCTATCGCTTTTCTTTACAAGGTTTTTTGTAGTAAATGTAAAATGCGATTCGTGTTCAACTAAATCTAATTCACCAACTCCAATTCTACTTTCGTTGTTAACCAAATGAAAGTCTTCTGAATAATACGAAACGTTTTGTGCCAGTTCAATAAAAATCCTAAATAGCTTTTTATTGGCATTACTGTACTCGCTTGTATAGCTTCTGACATTACTGCCAAAAACAGAAATAAGCTCAATATAAAAAGGTCCTCGGTATGAAAGCAACGTTTTAATGTTCAAGTTTATATTAAATTTCTCTATAAATTTACTATTTTATTTTTAATCCAATAAATGTTATATCATCTCTTTGTTCTTCATTTTGTTGATAATTGCTTAACTCCTTCTCTAAAACCTCCATTATTCTTGGCATTGATTCATTTGCATTATCTATAATTAAATCATTTAAACGCTGTGAACCAAATCGTTTTCTTTCCGGATTATTCTGATCACTAAACCCATCTGAAGATAAAAATATAATATCTTCTTTGCTTAAACTAATTTGTTGATTAGTAAATTCTTTGTCTCTATTTTCATTTTTAGATCCGCCAATAGCCATTCGATCTCCTTTTATTTCTTCAATAGTTGATGTCCCTTTTCTATAAACTAATAGAGGTCTCTTTGCTCCAGCAAAAATTACCGAATTCATATTTTTAATATTTTCGAAGCAAATCAAGCATACATCCATTCCATCGGCATTTTCTGTTTCGTTTTGTCGTAATGCTTTAATAATATTTGAATTAAGAGTTGATAAAATAGAAGCAGGATCAAGTATATTTTTCTCGATAACAATTTCATTAAGTAAACGGCTTCCTATCATCGACATGAATGCTCCGGGAACACCATGTCCGGTGCAATCTACAGATGCAATATAAACTCTCTCTTGCACTTCAACATACCAGTAAAAATCGCCAGAAACAATATCTTTCGGTTTGTAAATTATAAAATAGTCGAAAAATTTGGCTATTTGTTTATTTGTTGGCAAAATAGCTTGTTGAATATTTTGTGCATACTGAATACTTGAATTGATTTTTTTATTCTGCAAATCAAGTTTATCTCTTTGATCTTCAATCTGTATTTTTTGAGATTTTATTTTTCTATAAAGTATTAGTAATAAGGTAGCAATAATTAAAATAGCAATAATTCCATAAATTAATATACTACGAAGCAATCTTTCAAACTTTAATTGTGCTTCTTGTGCTTTTATCTGAGATTCTTTTAACTCAAGCTGCATTCTTTGTTCTTTGGTCAGTTCTTCCGCGGCATTTAGAGAATCTTTCGTGATTTTTAATACATCTGTTTGTTTAATGAGCTCTTGTTCGGTTTTTACTTTCTCCTGTTGCGCCTTATTAACTTCGGTGGCAGACTGATCTTTGATTTCTTTTATCTCCTTGTTTTTTATAAATTTATCAAGCGAAGCAAATAAATCAAAGTACTCTATACTTTTCTCTGAGTTATTTAATTTTTGATAATTTTCGGCTACTATTCCATATAAAGTTCTAAGAGATTTAATGTCGTTTAACTCTTTTGAAAGCGAGATCCCTTCTTGAGCCGATTTATTTGATTCTTCGTAATTCTTATCTAGTTGATATGTTTGGGCAATATTTATCAACCCGGAAACAATATTTGCTTTATTATTTGTTGATTTACTAATTCCAATGCCACTTTTAAAATAATCAATTGCCTTTTGATATTTTTCAGTTTCGCTATGTATCATTCCCAGATAATTGCTCGCTAGTAAAATACCATTTGTGTTATTAAGCGATTTACTTATATTAAGAACATTTTCAAAATGACTTATTGCTTGTGCAAAAAGCTGGTTATTCCAGCATAGGAATGCAGCCTTATTTGAATATTCGAGTTCAAGTTGTTTGTTCCCTTCACTTTTATATTTTGAAATTTGTTGCTCATATCCCGAAAGTTCTGATTTTATCCCTTCAGAAATTTGCTGACTAAACCCCGTTATTGAATTAAAATATAGGGTTAATATAAGTAGAAATGAAAACTTTTTTCTCACGGATTTTAGTTTAATGTGTTAAAGTTATTTTATTTTATAACCAAAAACAAGTACATCGTCAATTTGATCTAAAGACCCACGCCAATCTATATATGCGTTTTCTAACATCTCTTTTTGCTGATACAAGGGAAACTCATTTATCTCTGTCAACAATTCCTGGAATTTTTTATACCTAAATTTCTTACCAGATTCACCCCCGAATTGATCAGCATATCCATCAGAGAATAAATAGATATGATCATTATTTTTAATTTCAATTTCGTGATTTGTGAACGGTTTATTAAAGTTTATATGAATACCAACTGGCATTCTATCTCCTTTGTATTCGGTTAATTCGTTATTTCTTACTAAGTATAATGGATTATTTGCTCCAGCAAATTCCATCTTATTTGCCTTCGAATCAATAATACACAAGGCAATATCCATTCCGTCCTGGGTTTCGCCTAAAGTCCCTTTTTGATTAAGAAGAGTCATAATTTTCCCACGTAATTGTTCAAGAATATCGCTGGCATGAACAAATTTATTTTCTGTAATAATACTATTTAAATACACCGTTCCGAGCATATGCATTAATGCGCCAGAAACGCCATGCCCTGTGCAATCACCTATTGCAATAATTAGATTTTCATTGTATTTTGTTATCCAATAGAAATCTCCACTTATATGACTTTTTGGAAGATGAAATATAAAATACTGATTTGTTAATTCCTCGAATTTTGTTAGATCAGGAAATATAGCTTGCTGAATACGACTTGCATATCTTATATCAGCCATTATTTCATTATTTTTTTGAGTAATAATGTCACGTTGCTTTAGCACATTCTCGTGCTGCAATTCTATAAATTTGTTTTTTACTTCAATTTCTTCTTGTTTCTGTTCCAATGATTTAAAACTGTCCATAAATCGTATGGCTGTTTTTATCGAGGATATAAAACTAACTTCTGAAAATGGTTTTTGAAGAAACAAAATGGCTCCATTTTTATATATTTCATCAATATCATTTGTGCTAGAAATAGCAACTATTGGAATATTAAACCACTGAAAAAGATCCGATAAAATTGAGAGATTATTGATTTTTGGACAATCGAGATCTAAAATAATTAAATCTGGTACACAACTACTTACTTGATGCTTTAGGTTAGTATAATCCTGAATTAAAAAAAATGAGTAATCTGGAAATATTCTTGACAGAATCTTGTTATGGTGAATCAACTCATCATTTGAATGATTAATAAGCAATAAATTATAATTCATTTTTAATTATACAATTAATAAGCTAAGGTAAAAAAAACTTTATTCTTTTAAAGATTTAATAAATAATTAGCGGTAATACTCATAAAAATTTATTTTCGAACGAATTCTTCTTGGTTTTTTTGTTGGGAAAATCAAAAAAATGCAGGTATGAATGATCTATTTATTTAAAAAAATTATACATTTAACGTTTAAACATTACTCTTCAATATCTCATCTATGGGTTATAAAATATTAGTATCTGATGATAATGGCGAAACTATTTCGCAATTACATGATTTGCTTATAGATGAAATTGATGGGCTTGAAATTATTCCGATAAAAAAGGAAGAAATTTACACCAAGGCAACAGAACTAAATCCCAATATTATTCTGGTATTTCCTAAAACTCTTGTCCGAAGCGGTATTGAAAGTATTATCTCTTTAAAACAAAACAAATTAACACATAGTATCCCGGTTCTTATCGTGGCTGACTATTCGCCTGTTATTAATATCGACCGAATTTTCGAATATGGCATTGTTGATATAATCCGTAAGCCATTTTGTAAAGATGAGTTACTTCTTCGATTTGATGCTGCATTAAATCGAAGCGAATTTCAGCACGAAATTTATATTGAACATGAGTTATTACGCGAATTATCTATTGTAGCCAAGAGATCGGCTAACAGTGTTATTGTTATTAGCTTTGATGGTGTTATTGAGTGGGTAAATGAGGGATTTGAGAAGATGTATGGATATACGTATAGCGAGTTTAAAGAGAAGTTTGAAGAAAATATATTTAATCCTCAATCCAATCCAAAATTATTTGAGGCAATACAAAAATGCAAAGAAGGATATGAAAGTGTGGTATATGAAAACAAATGGACAACAAATTATGGAACTCCAATTTGGATTCAGACAACCTTAACACCAATTTATAACGAGCAAAATGAAATTATAAAGTTTGTTGCCATTGAATCGGATGTTTCTGCATTAAAAGAAGTAGAAGAGAGACTCGAAGCTAAGAATGAAAGCTTATTAACATTAACCGAGAGTCTTGAAAAAGCGAATCAATTGCTGGAAGAACAAAGACTTAAATCCGACGAGCTGCTGCTTAATATTCTTCCTGCTGAGATTGCAAATCAGTTAAAGAAAAAAGGATCTGCCAAATCAAAACAATACAAAATGGTTAGTATTCTTTTTACCGATTTTAAAAATTTCTCAAAACTCGCTGGTGTAATACCAAGTCAGGATTTAATTACCGAGCTTAACATTTACTTCCAAAAGTTCGACGAAATTATTGAAGGTCATTATATCGAGAAAATAAAAACTATCGGAGATGCATACATGTGTGCAGGAGGATTGCCATTAACAAACCGAAGTAATCCAATTGATGTTACAATCGCGGGTCTTAAAATCCAGAAATTCATGAAAGAGTATGCTGAAACAAAACGCGGCAGTAATCAGGAGGGATGGGAGTTGCGTGTAGGTATTCATACGGGTGAAGTAATTGCGGGTGTTATTGGTCGTAAAAAGTTTGCATACGATATTTGGGGAGATGCTGTAAATAAAGCTGCCCGAATGGAACAATCCGGTGAGGAAGGAAAAGTCAATATATCTGGTGATACATATGAATATATTAAAGATTACTTTGATTGCACATACCGTGGAAAAATTGAAGTAAAAAATAATGTCGACCTTGATATGTACTTCGTTAATCGATTAAAAGCCGAATTTTCTGATGATGAAGCTGGTACTGAACCAAATGCCGAATTTCTTAAAATTCTCGCTAAATACTAGTATTCAATTAGTTATTACTAAGGTTCTGTGTATAACTAACCTGATCTGTTAGTTGTTTTATAAGACAAAGAAATCCAAGCAACATTAACAGGCAATAGTAACCCAGTTTAGTGAGACTGTTTAAATACAATTCATTTGCGTTAGAATATGTTATTCTTAATGAAATGAACAGTATGCTAATCATTATGAGAATTTAAACTCCCACGAACATAACTATAAATTGTACTTTACTATTTCTGGGATTTGACAAATCTTTAATTTGCTTTTTGGGCATTTTGGTAACATCGCTTAAGCTTATAAGTCCCATCATTATGCCCGAAATGAATATTACCTGTCCTAAAAGATGAATTGGATTGTCTGGCTTAGAGATTAGAAAATATAATTAAAACAATCATTCATAGTAGGAATAGCCAACGTAAGTGGCTAAGCAGATGTAATATTTTTAAAGCTTTCATGCTTTTTTTTGTGCGGGATTAATTAATAATTACTATTACATAAGCATATCATTAGTAAAGTTTATCGGTAAAAACTGTTTAATACTATCGGCAGAAGTTATTTTATTTTGTCCATAAAGCAAAACCTGAATGGATGAGTTTGATTTCTTTTCACTTTCGAGCATAACTTGTAAACATGATCCGCATGGAGGAATTGGTTCCTCAGTAAATCCGCTGGATGTTAATGCTGCTATGGCTATTGCTCTAATAGTTCTTTCGGGATATTGAGCATTTGCATAAAATATGGCAACTCTTTCTGCGCACAATCCGGATGGATACGCTGCATTTTCCTGATTATTACCTTTAATAATTGCTCCATTATCTAACAAAACAGCTGCTCCTACTTTAAATTTAGAATAAGGTGCATAGGCTTTTTTAGCTGCTTCTTTTGCATTGTTAATTAATTCCTCATAAATATTTTCAAGTTCGGCAGAAGAATTGTAATCAATAAGTACAGAGGTTATTTCTCGTTTATTCATGTGTGTTTTTTTAAGAAATGCTTAAGAATGATTTGATCTGGTAAAACGATTATTTTTATATTTGTTCAAAATAACAAAAAAAAACTGAAATCATAATAAGATAAATACTTATAAGCTTAAATTACAAAACAAAACTAATCATCATATAATGAAAAAAATATATTTATTAATAATTCCACTATTAATATCCTCTTGCAAATCAATGCAAAACTCATTAAATCAAAACGATGTAGCTTATATCTCGCAGGATAGAAAAACATATATTTCGAACTATAAAGATTTGGCTATAAAGGAAATGAATAGGTGTGGAATTCCAGCAAGTATTACTTTAGCTCAAGCTTTGCTCGAATCCGACAATGGAAATAGTACATTAGCGCGAAAGGCAAACAATCATTTCGGAATAAAATGCCATAATGGATGGAAAGGGGGCAAGATTTACCACGATGATGATAAACGAGGAGAATGTTTTAGAAAATATAGCAATGTTTATGATTCGTACTACGATCATTCTGATTTTATTGTTAATGGAAGCCGCTACAAGTTCTTATTTGATTACAGTTCTTCCGATTACAAATCGTGGGCAAAAGGTTTGCAGAAAGCAGGTTATGCAACAAATAGGAATTATGCCAATTTACTGATAAAAATTATCGACGATAATCAATTACATATTTATGATACTGGGTTTATAGCTATCAATGAATTAGATCAAGAGACAGATAGTCAGCATGTTAGGTTAGGTAATGTTGATAATTTTAAAATACAGGTAAATAAACATACTATATCTGAAAAGAATCGAATAGATTACATAATTGTTAAAAAAGGAGATACTTTCGAATCACTTACCGAAGAGTTTCAAAAACTTTCATGGGAACTATACAGCTATAATGAGTTAGGAAAGGATGCAATACTTACTGAAGGTCAGGTTATTTATCTTCAGCCTAAAAGAAATAGCGCTGAACCTGGTAAGAATTTTCATGAAGTAAAGGAAGGAGAAACAATGCATTCCATTTCGCAATTGTATGGTGTAAAGGTTAAGAAATTGTACGAAAAAAACAGGATGAAAGAGGGAGAGGAACCCGAATTAGGTCAAAAACTCTGGTTGCGAAAAATAAAACCCGAAGATAAGATTGAGCCCCAAAAGAGCGAAACAGAAATAATTGAATTCGATACTGAAGAATAACTATTGAATATGCCAGGAGCTAATATTTTGAAATCCACGAAGAAATTCATCAATTTGCAATGTTTTTTTTCCTGCTAGCTGTAATTTCAAAATGTCGATAAAACCATCTATTGCTGCAACTTTAAGAAATGCTTTATTGTCAGTAATGATTTCTCCTACTGAAAAAGAATGATTCAATAGTTCTTTTCTAGTTTCGAAAATCTTTACTTGTACCGATTCACCCTTGCTATTGCTAAGTTCAGTCCAGGCAGCAGGGTAGGGGCTTAATCCACGAATGTGATTGTAAATTGAATATATATCTCTATTCCAATTAATTCTACAGTCATTTTTGAAAATTTTGGGTGCAGGCCGAATCTGTTCATTAGGCTTAGTAAATTGATTCTGATTAATTTGGGGGTAGTTTTCTTTTAATATAGACTCAATAGTTTTAACTACAAGATTAGCTCCTTTTTCCATTAATTTATCGTGTAATAATCCCGCGTTGTCGTTTTCGCAAATTGGAACTTCTTCTCTGAAAATAATATTGCCTGTATCAATTTCGTGTTTTAAAAAGAACGTTGTTAAACCGGTAACTTTTTCGCCATTAATTATTGCCCAATTTATTGGTGCAGCTCCTCTGTACTGAGGCAAAAGTGATGCATGCAAATTAAATGTTCCCAATCGGGGCATTGACCAAACCACTTCGGGAAGCATTTTAAATGCTACAATAATTTGTATATCGGCTTTTAGGCCATATAGTTGTTTGATAAATTCTGGATCTTTAAATTTCTCGGGTTGAAGAATGGTTAGATTTTTGCTTATCGCATATTGTTTTACTGCCGATTCTTGCATTTTTTGGCCTCTACCAGCAGGTTTATCAGGATTTGTAATTACCCCAACGATATTGTAATTTTGTTCAACAAGTTTTTTTAGTGGGGCAACTGCAAATTCAGGTGTTCCTAAATAAACAATTCGCAAATCTTTTTTATCCATTTATAATCCGATTATTTTCAGAACAAATGTATAAAATTTTATATTTATAAATATTTTGAATTACTATCAACCTTTAAATTTATGAAAACCAGATTTAATTTAATGAGTTTTATTAGCCTAGGCTTGTTATTTTCTTTTATTATTATGTTTTTTTCTGGAATAGTTTTGTATATAGCACCCGAAGGAAGTATATCGCGCTGGATGGAGTGGGAAGTACTTGGTTTGTCGAAAAAACAATGGGAACATCAACACACGATTTTCTCATATGTTTTTATTGTTTTTTCTCTATTTCATATTTTTAAAATTAACTGGCAGTTAATGTATTCTTATTTTAAAGCCGAGAAATTTGGATTAGTTTATATAAAAGAGTTGCTTTTTATAGTTTTGCTTACAATTTTAGTATTTGCCGGGACACTAAATACATATCAACCTTTTAAATGGGTGTTAAACGCAGGAACTACTATCTCAGAAAACATTGGGAAAGATATTCAGATGCCAACTATTGCTAATCCCGAGAAATTAAATATGGAAGAATTTGCTATGCAGATATTTCAAATACCATTCGACTCATTAAAAGTTATTCTTAAATCCAAGGGATTTAGTACTATTGAAAAAGATATAAGTTTTGAATCTTTTAGCAAAAAGAATAAAATTACTCCGGAAGAGTTATATAAATTTTTAAAAAACTAACTATTTTTCTCTGGATGATGAAATCTGGACAGTTCTAAAGTATGTCCCATTTTCACCCTTTTTGTTTCGAGATAAAATTTATTGTGTTTATTGGGTTCAATTTCGAGAGGAATGTTTTCGGTAATAATTAAGCCATAGGCTTCAAGTCCTTTGCGTTTAACAGGATTGTTAGTTAATAATCGGATTTTGCCTAATTCAAGATCGCGTAAAATACTGGCACCAACTCCATAGTCGCGTTCATCTTCCTGAAAACCGAGTTCAATATTAGCTTCAACAGTATCCATACCTTGTTCCTGCAATTTGTATGCTTTTATTTTGTTGAATAATCCTATTCCACGACCTTCCTGGTTCATATATAAAAGAACACCTTTTCCGGCTTTCTCTATTTTTTGCATTGCCAAATGCAATTGTTGACCACAATCACAACGTTTTGATGCAAAAATATCTCCGGTTATGCATGATGAGTGAACTCTTACACAAACTTCTTCATCTTTTGTCCATTCGCCTTTAATAAGTGCCACATGTTCTAGTCCATTGGATTTTTGCAAATAAGGAATTAGATCAAAGATGCCATATTCGGTTGGCAGTTTAACTCTTACACCTCGTTCAATAAGACTTTCTTCTTTTAAACGATATTTTATAAGATCAGCTATAGATATTATTTTAAGATCAAACTTTTTAGCTATTTCAAAAAGTTGAGGCAATCTGGCCATAGTGCCATCTTCGTTCATAATCTCAACAAGAGCTCCACCGGGCTTTAAACCAGCAAGTCGGGTAAGGTCAACAACAGCTTCCGTATGTCCGGCTCTTCGAATTACACCTCTTTGGCGGGCTTTGAGTGGAAAAATATGTCCTGGTCGAGCAAGATCTTCAGGTTTTGTCTCGGGATCAACTAATGCCTTAATAGTTTTTGCACGATCAGATACAGATATTCCGGTTGAACATCCTTGTCCAAGTAAATCTACAGAAACAGTAAATGGGGTGGCGTGCAAAGCGGTATTATTGCCTACCATAAGCTCTAGCTCAAGTTCTTTACAGCGATCTTCAGGTAGAGGCGTGCAAATTAATCCACGGCCATGTGTGGCCATAAAATTAACTATTTCAGGAGTAATAAGTTCTGCCGCTACAACAAAATCGCCTTCGTTCTCACGGTCTTCATCATCAACAACAATAAGTACTTTCCCTGCTTTAATCTCTTCAATAGCCTCTTCAATTGTATTAAGCTTTTGTTGATGTGTATCCTTATTTGTAGACATGTTGCAACTATTAATTAAAAATCTTTTGCAAAAGTATAATAAGAGTTGTTAAATAACTAAAATATTGAGTATAAATTAAAGTTTTTAACCTCTTTTTGCTCGTTCCCAGTTAATAGGTTGCGATTGCTTTAAAAATCTGAGAAATCCTATTATCAATGAATAATTCATTACAAAAAAATAATATGGAGCAAAAATCAATTTAATTCTTATTTTTTTCGATTGAAACAAAAACCCTGCAAGTACCATCAAATAAAAAAATACTTGAATAAAAAGTAGCATAGAATAGATTTCTGATTGGGATTGATAGTAAGTTAACATTATATTTAAAATAAAAAGGAGAGGAAGTGATAATGGTATAATAGTCCAACGAATTACTTTATGAGAGATATATTGAAAAGTTAAAAATTTATATTTAAATGGATTAAGCAATTCTCTCAATCTGAAAAGTGTTTGAAATGCACCAAAAGCAATTCTTGTTTTTCGTTTTAATTCTTCTTTTATGTTCACCGATGCTCTCTCCTCGGCATAAGCCTCGGAGGTATATTTTATTTTAAATCCTTTTTGAGCAATTCGTAGCGAAATAACAAAATCATCGAGAATAGTATTGTTCTCAATTTCGGAGAATAATTCGGTGCGAATGGCAAAAAGTTCACCTACTGCCCCAATGGCTGAATTTACTTTAGATTCAGATTTTTTAACTAATGATTCATATTTCCAATATATATTTTCACCAGTATTTACTGCATTATCTTTAACAAGTGGGATTATCCTCTTTTCGCCTGCCACACAGCCGGTTTTTTCATTTTTAAATTCCGTAACTATGGCTTTTATGCAATTTTTATTCAAAAGTGTGTTTGCATCGGAAAATATAACCAATGGAGTATTAACAAATCTCATTCCGCGGTTCATAGCATGAATCTTTCCTTTGCGATCATCCTGATGAAAAATTGTTATTTCTGGATATTTCTTCAACTCATTGTTTGTACCATCTGTTGATCCATCGGTTACCCAAACAAAATGTAATTTATCTTTTGGATAGTCAAGATCAAATGAGTTTTTAACTTTTTGATGAACAACATCGATTTCGTTAAATGCAGTTACAAAAAGAGTTACATGAGGTTCGAATAATAAATCACCACTCTCCTTTTTACTGGTAAAAGCATTAATAATAATTGAAATACAGAACATTAATAATGGATATCCAAGATATGAATAGATTAGAAAAGCGAATAATATCCAAAATAATATTTCCATACTAATTATGGATTATAAAGTTTAAAACAGAAATGGCGATTGTATCTATATCATAATCTGTTTTTATTCTGTTTTGGGCTAATTTACCAAAATTGTTTTGTAATTCTTTATCCTTTAATAATTGTAGCACTGAGGCTGCAAATTTCTCAGGAGTGTTGGCTATTAAAATCTCATTTTCGTTATATTGTATTCCTTCAATTCCTTTAGATGTTGATACAATTGCTTTTTTCATAGCCATCGCCTCAATTATTTTTACTCTCATTCCACTGCCAGCAAATAAGGGAACAATAAATATTCCATCTTGCCTAATAAACTCTAAAGCATTTTCGACATTCCCTAAAAACTGAATTTTATTGTTCGTGAGTTTTTTTACCAGCCATTTTGGTGCGTTTCTACCTGCAACAAGCAATCTTGCATCTTCAATTTCATTAATAATAATTGGAAGGCAATTACGAATAAACCATAATAATCCATCTTGGTTTGGAATCCAGTCGAGTGATCCAATGAAAAGGATTGTTGAGCCGCTTTCCTGGTTTGGTTTGTTTGTTATTTTTGGGTTGTAATTATCGGGTTTAATTCCAAAAGGAGCAACAAAGCAAGGCTTGTTATTATTTAACTGATGGTAGTAATTTGCATCTATATTGCTTATAGGCAGTAAAATATCATATGTGTTTATGTTTTGTATTTCAAACCTTTTTAATCTTCTTGCCAAAATATTATAATACAGTTTCTTACTAATTGATTTCGAAGATTGTGCATTCTCCTGCCAAATATTATGCTCAATATTATGTGATCGATAAACTATTTTTCCATGATGGTATTTTCTGATAAGCTCTAAATAGGGCAGGGTATAAAGCCCCTCGAGTTGAATAAAATCAAAAGTATTCGTAGTAAGTAGTTGAATAATTTGTTTCGAGAATTTTTCTGAGATAAAACGTACAAGATTATAAGGTTTGTTTGAAAGGAGTAAGTTCAGGAGCAATTTAACCAACGAGATCCTCGTATTTATTCTAATCCCAATAATTTCGAGATTATTTTTTCTGTAATTTTCAATTTCTTCGGGTCTGTTATAATGCTTATGAGTAATCATGCTAAGCAGGGTTACCTTGTGTCCCTGATTTAAATATCCTTCAGCCAGATTAAGGATTGCCAGGTTTCCTCCATCGCGCGGGTAAGTTCCCTTATTAGATATTTGTAGAATATTCATCCCTAATTTGTAATCTCTGAATCCTTTTTCGAAAAACGGGCAATTAATTTTTTAATCATGGTAAAATAAGTATCGGAATTAAGAATAACAGAGTCTGTGGTAGCTTTGTATGTAAGGAAAATACCTAATGGCATTAATATGAAGGATGAAATCCACATTCCTATATATGCTGGCATTACTCCTTCGCGTACAAATTTCTCTCCTGATATCGACAGGATATAATAGAAAATAAACAGTAGTATTGACATTACAACTGGAGTGCCGAAACCCCCTTTTCGAACAATTGCACCAAGCGGAGCGCCAATAAAAAAGAAAACAAAACAAGCAAATGACAAGGAGAATTTCCGGTGTCTTTCAATTTCATGTCGTCGTATTCTATCTTGTTTATAGTTAAATGTTTTTTTCGAATTATCTACTGAGTTTTGCGCAGCACGGGCATATGTAAGTGCAAATTTTATTGCTTCGTTTTTATTTTGTATTGTTAGATTATGAAATGCCGTATCAACATAAAACTTATTTTCATTCGTTTGATTACTCTCTGCTATTAAGAGAGAATCATTTATAGGTTTTTCGATAAAAGCTGTGTCGTAGCGTTTTTGTATCAAATCCTTTTTCAGATCTGTTTTGATTTTAGTTATTCTGTGTTTATTTCTTTTCTTATGTTCTAAAAGAGAGTCTCTTTCAGAAATTTCCGGTTTTCTTTCAGTTTCTATAATTGTAGTTGCTTCACCCTTTTTATTATAATCTATATCATTTAGTAACTGATTTTCTCTTTTAAAGTAGTTGTTCTGCTTTATTGTTATAGCAAAGTTCTTAATCAAATCGTTGTATTCATTATTTAGCGAATCTTCGAAATAAATCAGTTGTTTTAAATTTAACATTTGAAAGTTATTTTTAAATAACTCTTCATCGGTTCGGCTAAAATCAAGTCCTGTAAGTTCGAAAATTACTACCTGTTTATCGAATATATTTCGTTGGAGAGGATGTTTCTTTTCTGTTTTTCGTCGATCTTTTCTAGGTTCGTCCACCTCTTCGTAAGAATAACCATTATATAATGTAAGAATAATGTTTGATTCATCTGCTGTCATTCTCATATAGCCAGAATCAGCAACAGTAACATATAAATTTTCTTTATTATTCTTATGGTCATAAACCATTATATTTTGGAGTAGGTTTGTTTTATGGTTTTTCTTTGCAATTTTTATACTGTAACCTTCAATTCCATTGTAAAATATACCTTCTTTAATTTGCAGTTCCGGTCGTTGATGTTTAACATCATAAATTAGAGCACCCGTTTTTAAATTTGTATATGGAATAACATGATTAGAATAAAAGAAAGCCGATATGCTTAAAATAATTATTAGATAAATAAGAGGTGCCATAAAACGTTGTAAAGAGATACCCGCAGATTTTATAGCTGTTAGCTCAAAATTCTCACCTAGGTTACCAAATGTCATAATAGACGAAAGTAATACTGCTAATGGAAGAGCCATTGGAACAAGCCTTGCAGAAGCATAAACTATAAGTTCTGCAATAACCGTCCATTCCAATCCTTTTCCTGCTAAATCATCAATGTATTTCCATAGAAACTGCATTAACAGAATAAACAGCGAGACAAAAAAAGTCATGACCAATGGTCCGAGATATGATTCTAGTATAAACTTATGTAAGCGCTTCAATCGATTTCATATTTATTGTAAAACGAATACAAAAATAAGTTATTTTGTGAAAAGGATTTTATGAAAAACAAAATTAGATTAAAGACCTAAGGTTCTTTTTAGGTCGGCGATTTGAGAATTCCATAATTCAATGGTACTTTCTTTCTCGTCATCATCTGCAAAATCAGTAATTACAAGAGCAACATCCCCGGTAAGTTCATCCTGATTAATTTTAAATTCGAAATAAGTATTTTCAATTTCATCATCAACCCATTTAAAACGAATACATTGGTTTTCTTTTTTAGAAACCATTTCGGCTTGCTCTTCGGTTCCTTCCCATCTAAAAGTAAAAATGTTACCTTGAATATTTATATCATCTGCAAACCACTCTGATAATCCTCCTGGAGTTGATAATCTGGGAAATAATATTTTGGGAGAAGAATTAAGAGTATATTCTAGTTCGAATTTATTTTTCATTTACAAGGTCTTTAATTTTCATCATATTATTGCAATATATAAAAAAAAAATAGATTTTTTCGCAATGTGTTTACAAGATAAACCAAAATAATTTATATTTGCAGCCCGAAAGGACAATATGTAGTTCTTAAAAATAAATATTTTGGCGAGGTAGCTCAGATGCCTGCCTGCCGCAGGCAGGGTTAGAGCGCATGATTTGTATATATTTTTAAAAAAGTTCTTTATTAATAGAAAGTATGGCGAGGTAGCTCAGATGGTTAGAGCGCATGATTCATAATCATGAGGTCGCGAGTTCAATTCTCGCTCTCGCTACATCAAAACAAACGATCCCGGTGAACACCGGGATTTTTTATTTACCCAAATGTGAATTAAACCGAAAGGTTTAAATGAGCAGGTGGGTAAATAAAAATTAATTGACAAGAATGTTTGTTTTGATGATAGGAATCCCCATGAGAATCACAATAACAAGCTGTTGTAATTCTCGCTCTCGCTACAAAGCAAAGCTCTTGTGCTGAAAGCACAGGTTTTTTTTGTTTTAAATATCCCAAGCTTGCTTGAGGATATAAAAAAATAGAAAGACCTATAAAAAGGCGAAGCCAGATGAGTTTTGCTTTGATAAGTGTTCTTTCATGCAAATCACAACAGCTTGCAGTTGTAATTATCGCTCTCTCTGCAAAAAGCGATCAGTTTTTATGACCGTTTTTTTGTTTTATATTTGATATATGTTTTACGTATATATTCTTTTTTCAGAAAAACTTTCGAAATTTTATATTGGTCAAACCAATAATTTAGAGGAAAGACTTAAAAGGCATAATTCAGGTTACGAAATATTTACCTCAAAAGGTACGCCATGGAAACTACTATGGAAGGCAGATAAAGCTACAAGAACAGAAGCAATGGATTTAGAGAAAAAACTAAAAAACTTATCTCAGAAAAGACTACAGCAATTCATGCAAAAGTATAATCATGAGGTCGCGGGTCCTGACGAGGCAAGCCTGTCAGGATGCTGACCGAAGCGTCAGCATTCAATTCTCGCTCTCGCTACAAAGTAAAACCCTTGTGTTAAAAGCACAAGGGTTTTTTGTTTAGGGATTCTGCTTTTAGTGCAAAAACCTTATTCCGTTTTAAATTTTAGAAAATCGCCATCAATAATTACTAATTTAACTCCGTTTTCGGTGCTTGAGCGGTGAGAGCTTAATTCATCTGAAACCACATAGGTCATTCCTTTGGTGAGAATAGATTTCGAACCATCTTTAAGCTCGCTCACGAACTCGCCTTCTAAACAATGCACAATATGGCCTTTTTCGCACCAATGATCTGCTAAATAGCCTTTTGAATATTCAACTATTCGAATTCGTAAACCGGGTAATTGAATGGTTTGCCAGAATGCAACACCTGTTACTCCTTTATGTTCTGTTTTTGGAACTATTGTCCAATCGATAGCTTGGAACGGAATATTTAAGTTATTCATAATTTGGGTATCGTTATTTTTTAATTTTTACATAAATATGTTTAATATGTGTTTTTTCTACTTCTCGTTCATCAATAATAAAATGCTTGTTTAATGATTTTATAAGTGGAGTTAATTTCGGGAAACCATAATTTCGCGGATCGAAATCGGGTCTCTTTTTGATTATTAATGCTCCAAGTTCAGCAAGAAATGCCCATCCGGTTTCATCTGCGAGGTCTTCAACTGATGATTTTAACAAATGTATAAATTTGCCATCGATCGAATCTATTTTTGATGTTAAGGTAGGTTTGGATGTTGTTTTTGTTGATTTCGTAACATCATCGGCAGCAATTATCTCAATATATATAAACTTATCGCATGCAACAATAAAAGGATTCGGTGTTTTCTTTTCGCCAATACCAATTACCAGCATTCCTGATTCGCGCAATCGTACTGCTAAACGAGTAAAATCACTGTCGCTTGATACAAGGCAAAATCCATCAACTTTTTCGCTATGTAAAATATCCATTGCATCTATTATCATTGCCGAATCGGTAGCGTTTTTGCCTGTAGTATAGCTGTATTGTTGTATTGGAGTTATAGCATGCTCAAGTAAAGCTGGTTTCCACCCCGAAACAGTTGGCTTTGTCCAATCACCATATATTCTTTTAATAGTTGGAAGTCCTAGTTTTGCTATTTCATCTAACATTCCTTTAATATTTGAATAGGGAATATTATCGGCGTCGATCAGAACTGCCAGTTTTAAATCATTTCTTTCTCTCATAATTGAATTTTTTATAATAACTGACATAAATAAAACAGTTATTTTACCGATTTTAGGTGTGTTAACTTTGAATCCTAAAATTATTTTTTCAAGTTAGCTAATTCTGGTCAATTTTCAAATTGTTTGCCTGTTAATCGGTTCGCTATAGAACATTAAAAAATATGTTTTTCAAATCATGATAGCTCCTGATTTAACTAATGTGATTGTTGAGGTTAATAAAATTGAACAATACACTTTTTCTATTGCTAATTTATTAACTACCATATTAAAAACTTTGTTGCATTGGGGAACAAAATATTCACTATTTATTAGATTCGATGCCATCTTTTATTTTTTTATAGAACAAGCCTATCATGCTGCTTAAAATGAGAGTCATAATTACAATAGGAATAATACTTAAAGGGTCTTTTACTCCAATAATAAATAAATTTGGCAGTAAAACCAGAATTGCAATTAGCATTGATTTTAGTACTTCATTAGTATTTATTTCGGTTACAGAAACAAGAAAACCAATAATTATCCACATGCTAAATGCTGAAAGATTTGCATTCCAAGATAAATCCTGAATAATCATAGGGATTAAATCGATAAGTCCGGCAATAATTCCCAAGCCAATTCCAAACATAATTTTCTTTTGCATATAATAATTATTTAGTATACCCTGCGAGGATTTTAAGCCTCTGCAGGGTATACTGGGTTTATTCAAAGTATTCAAATGCATCAATTATATCGAGATATACTCCATCGAAACCAGCATCGAGAATCTTTTTCAAATATGATTCGTTGTTTCCATAAATTATTGATTGCCAATTCGTATCCCAATACAAAACTTTGTAATTACCTTCCCAATCGGGATTTTCTTTTTTAATCCACGATGGACTGCCAACTTTCCATTCGCTTTGCCAGTAATACCTGTAATCTTCGGCTTCGCCAATACTCATGTACGATATTACAAGTCGCTGTCCACCATTTTGTTTGGATTTAAGTTGGGTTATTTCTGCTGATGTAAAAAGTGCATCATCAAAAAAGCAATCCATTATTAAAACATCATAGTTTGTAGATGCAATGGCTGTAATAAATTCCTGTTTCGATACAAAATTCTCAGGATTCAATAAATAAAGAAAGTTTTTGGCTTCTGCCAGTGTTGTAATTATACTGCTGTTTACATTGTATGGGTTAGCGGGGTATGTAGGAATAATATTTAATTCGCGTTCTGGTGCAGCGAAGCTGATATACCCTTTTGCATTATTTTGCGTGTATGAATCGTCCATTTTCGATTGCGTCCAGCAATAATCAGTGGTTAATACTTCTACATCATTATTTTCGCACACATCAAGAAATGAAATCATATAACTCCGATCAGATGAAGGGGTAGCAACATCATCGTTATCGTATCCAAAAAACAGATCTTCGCGACCAACTCCGTCAATAGCTGTAAGATAGGCTAAGCAAGCATCTCCGAATTCTTCTCCATCCATGGTTGCAAGTTCTTGCCCGTTTTGTGGAATAATTACAAAATCGGGATTAATGGTTTTAGCATATGTACTTATGCCAATTACGAAGTTTCGCATTTCCTGCTTAAAATCTTTGTCGTAGGAATTATCATCTTCATTATCATCTGTACAAGAAAACAGGAAAATGAATAAAACTGAAAATAGAAATATTTTTTTCATAATCAATTCTTATTTGGTAAGAAAGCAAGTTATGAAATTACAGAACTAATTTCCAGATTATTTAAGCAAATTTTTGTGCTGTAAAGTACAGAATAACAACTAAAACTATTAAAATAACAAACATATAAATTAATGATGCACCCAGTGTTTTAAAGAATGCACCAACTAATTTTCTATTATAAAAGCGACTTATTCCAAACATTAAATAAATAGGAATACCCCATAAAATATATAAAAAATAACCAGAGATTTTATCAGGCAGCAGTAATGAGATAATTATAGCCAGCGATGATAGTCCAAAAATAAATGAATGAAAGTTGATAGAGAAGATAAGGTGTTTTACATATAATAACCGCGATTTCCAAAGTATCATAGCAAGGATAAGAGCAAACACGGGCATCAGGAAAAACAACACATATGATAAATTTTTTAAAAAAGACGAAATAAATGACTCTTTGTTGTTAAGAATGTTCATTCCTCCCAGTACAGCTTTTTTTGTTCCCTCGGACGATGTTGAGTCATTTTTAATCTCTTCAGTAAATTTTTCCTTGTCAAATATATTATTCCCCATAATTGAATCAACTTGCATATTATTTACTTTAAGAGAAAAGTCCTGCATGCTGGAATCAGATTTTGCCGGATTAATATCAGCACTATTCATGCTTTTAATACCCGCGTACTGGGCCAGGAAGAAGAAAATTATACTAAAAAACATATATAACCTCATTGGAGGTACGTATTTTTGTCTTCGCCCTTTAAAATACTCCTGACTTAAAAATCCGGGTTTCAGAAAAAAAGGTTTAATCGTATTTACAAGCCTGGTATCAAAATTTATTGAGCTGGCAAGTTCGCCAATAATTTCTTTAATCGGTTTATTAAAATCTTTGTTCGATTGCCCACAGCTAGGACAAAACTTGCCAACTTCTGTTTGACCGCAATTGGGGCATATAATAAAATCATATGGACTAACTTCTTTATCTTTTGTTTCGTTATTGATTTTAACAATTTGTTCGTTTTCTTCCATTGTGTTCAATTTTTAACAAATATATATAAAACAAAATGCGGAATAAAAAACCTAAAGATTTTTTTAAAGATCTTTAGGCTCATTTATTTTTTCTGGAAGGAGAAATCATTTTTTTACAAATTTTTCTCCTTTGGTTCTATACTTCAGTATTTTTCTAATTTCTCTGCGTGCAGGATTTAAATAATATTTGGTTGATTTGCCAGATTCAGTGCTATCAGTGTATGATTCGACCGGAGTAATACCCTTGATTTTTTCAATATCTTCTTTTGTAAGAATATTGCCAAACTCAAGCGTGTCTTTAGTTCTTTTAATAAGTTCAACTTTCCAAAGGTCATTTGTATCTTTAAAATTCAAAAAGTAATAACCTTTATATTTACGTAGTAATTGGTTTTCAGATATTTTAAAAAGCACTTCTTCTCTGCTCGAATTAATTAATACTGAATCACCCATTACGCTCATGTTTATTAACCAATTATCGGTAAAAACGAAAGAGGTATCTTTAATAATAGTATCGCCGGTTTCTTCTTTATAAGATTCAACAGACATATACATATTCTCAAATCGCTTTTTTACTATAGTTTCCGAATCAATTATTAACAATGAACTATCGACAATAGACATGTAGGTGCCGAAAAGATTTTTGGGAATAGATTCAATGTTTTTCTTGTTTTTAGGTTGAGGGGATTTGAAATAAATGTAAGGACCACAACCGATTAGAAAAACTAAAACTAAAAATACAAATGTCTTTCGATTCATGATCTTGTTTTGTTTTTTGTTGAAAGGTACAAATTATCGAATAGTTTGTAAAGTTTTTTAGCAATTAACAGCTATTTGTAAAAAAAAAATAACCCTGACAATAAGGCCAGGGTTATATTTACTTGAATAAATTGAAATTTATTTTTTCGGAATATTCTTTAATGTTTCGAGTAAGAAATCATAGAATTTCTGAACTGTATCGATTTTTACTTTTTCATCTGGAGAGTGTGGGAATCGAATGGTTGGTCCGAATGAAATCATATCGAAATTTGGATAAATATCACCAATAATACCGCATTCTAAACCAGCATGTATGGCTTTTACTTCAGGTACTTTTCCAAATTTGTTGTTATATACTTCTTTCATTGTTTTTAAAATTGGCGAATCAACATTTGGTTTCCATCCTGGGTATGCACCTTGATGAATTACTTCAGCACCAGCTAATTCGAAGATACAACGAATCATATTTGCCAAATCTTCTTTTGCAGAATCTACCGAACTTCTTTGTAAGGAGTCAATCTGAATATATCCTTCATATTTTTTAACTATTGCAAGGTTGGTAGATGTTTCAGTTAATCCTGCCATTGCATCACTATTTCTGATAACACCATTTGGACAACCATAAATACCTTTTATTAGATTGTTTTGGGTTTTCTCATCAATTACTGATTCGGGCATTGTAGTTTCAGTATAATCAATAACCAGACCAGGTTCTGTAACCGATAATTCGGCTTTAATAACAGGTATTAATTCATCAATGAAGTTTTTAAACTCGCCTATCGAACTATTTGGAACAACAACAATGGCAAAGCCTTCGCGTGGAATAGCATTGCGTAAACTGCCTGATTGAATATCAGCTAAACGTATAGCTAATGTTTTGTTTACAGTATAAAGAATACGATTAAGGGTTTTATTAGCATTACCACGGCCAAGACTAATATCCAAACCTGAGTGACCGCCTCTCATTCCTTTCACATCAATTCTAAATGCCTTAACATCGGCAGGTGTTTTTTCTGTTTTGTAATAGTATTTTATCACAGTGTCGACTCCACCAGCACAGCCGATATATAGCTCGCCCTCGTCTTCTGAATCGAGGTTAATCATGATGTCGCCATTTAAAATACCTGGTTTTAGGTTTTCGGCACCTGTCATTCCGGTTTCTTCATCAATAGTGAAAAGGGCCTCAATTGGTCCATGAACCAATGATTTGTCTTGTAAAACAGCCATAGTAGCAGCAACGCCAATGCCATTGTCAGCACCAAGGGTTGTGCTTTTTGCTTTTACCCACTCACCATCAACAACAGGTTGGATAGGATCTTTTTCGAAATCATGTTGTACATCGTTATTTTTTTGAGGTACCATATCCAAATGACCTTGAAGCACAACAGTCATTCTGTCTTCCATTCCCTTTGATGCTGGTTTTTTAATTATCACATTACCAATTTCATCAACAATTGTCTCAAGTCCTAGATTCTCACCAAACTTTTTAACATATTCGATAACCTTCTGCTCGCTCTTCGATGGTCTAGGGATATCACATAAGTTTTGAAATATTTCCCAAACAGCTGTTGGTTTTAAATTACGTATTTCGCTCATTTTTTGTCCTCCTGGAATTTTTATTTTGTTTTTATTACTAATATAGACCCGAATAAATAGATTTTGTTTAATCTTTAAAATTTAGGAATGTCAAATTTAGCAAAAAATGACCAATTTGTAAATTATAATTTAGTTGATTAATTGAATTTGTTCTAATTCATTAAATTTCTATTACTTCAATTAAACAAAGACTCCTTTATATTGTCAAATTGTTGGCTTATATTTAAAGTTTAGTAAAAGTTTTAATAAAGATTTTAAATCGTTTTTTAGAACAAAAGCTATACTTTTGCGTTAAACTTAAATATCTAACTAGTTATATGAATTTATTTAATAAGATGATAAAAAGAACTTTAACTACACTTACAGTGTTATTTATACTTACCTATACCGGGTTTGGTCAAGATGTAAAAGTAAAATGGTATACTATTGAGGAAGCCATTGAGCTTAATAAGAAAAGCCAGAGAAAGATTTTTATTGACGTATATACAGATTGGTGCGGTTGGTGTAAAAAAATGGATTCGGGTACTTTTAACGATCCTACTATTGCAAAAATTCTCAATACAGAGTTTTATGCAGTAAAGTTTAATGCCGAAAGCCGCGACACTATATATTTTGGAGGGAAACCCTTTATAAACGAAGGGCCTAATGGAAGAAACCCACATCAATTAGCTATTGCACTTTTACAAGGAAGAATGTCGTATCCATCGGTTGCTTATTTAAATGAACAAAGCCAATTACTTACTACAGTTCCTGGTTATATGACACCTGAAAGTATAGAACCAATCCTAATGTTTTTTGCTGCTGATGCTTATAAGAATCAGACATTCGAAGATTTTACAAAACAGTTTGTTTCGAATGTTAAATCTCAATAAAAAAAGTATATAAATAAAAAAATCCCGCATTAATCTGTAGGATTTTTTATTTTATGCACTTATAACAAACACTAAAACTTTTTCTTCTCAGGATTAAACTCTATAAAATTTTCTTCATCCATAAGAAAGACAAGAGGTATAGTAGTAATAATTCCAAATTGCTCAACATTCAGTTTTCGTGAAGCAATTTTTTTCTTTCCATCAATTAATTTTATAACTGCCTGATCAGGAAACCTATAGTAAAGTTTGTTCTTGTAAATTGATTCTGCTTTATTCAGGTCGTTAATTATGAATGAAAGATTTTTAGTTTTATTTAGTTTCTCCATTTCAACTATAATAGGTCTTCCGCGCAAATCATTAGGTTGCAAAATTCCTTTGTCTTCACTAAATCTAAAAAGGATATAAGGTTGATTTATATCTGACTCAGCAGGAGTAAACTCAAATACTGTATTATAGGTAGATGTAAATTTCTTTCCAATAAATAACGACATATATTCATCTTCAAGATTGTCAAGCTTTTTAATTGCTACCTCTAGCGATTTACCTTCTGGATAAAAATCGGCCATACCTGAAATTAACTCAAATCTTTTGGCGCGAATCATAAAAATAAAGCTTGATGCTTCTTCTGCTTTGTCTTCGAATGACTTTTGAACATATTGTTTTTTAACCACCGGAACACGCGCAAACACAGAATCGCGCTGAACTCTTTTGTAGTAGGTTACATCCTCGTTACCAACATATTGTTTAACGCTAAGGTCGGTAAAAACAATATCATCTCCTGGATCAGTTTCTCCATAAAAATCGTTAGCTAGATTCTCAAATGATCTTGAATTTACAGGAAAAATAAGTCCGTTTTTAATTAGTTTTAAAAAATCAAAATTAAACTTGCCCGAAGGTTCGAGAACATAATAATTATCAGGGTCAACCTCGTTGTACGAATCTATTATGATATTTGTAATCTGCCATTGAGTTGATTCTTCTTCTGGTGCATTTTCGATACCCAGATATTTTGATGCATATTCAGCATAAGGACCCGGAATAATTTCGGTTCGAATAGCTTCAACAGTAAAACGCAAGGTTGTTTTTGGTAATGCATAAATAATCCCATTTTCTGAAAGATTATTTACCTGCTTTAATGGAGTAACTTTTGTTTCTGATGTTGTTTTGCACGAAACTAAAATCACAAATAAGAGAAAAATGCCTAGTCTAATTATCTTCATATTTTTATTATTTAATTATCCATCTTATGTAAATTTAAAATGAGGGTGTCCGAAAAGTCTAAAAAGACAAGAAATTGCTAATTAATATTCTTTGTGAGCCTTTGTGATTCAGGTTTTATATTTTACCACAAACCTGCAAACCGGCAGGCTGGGTTACACAAAGGTTTCAATAGCTCCCGAAAGTTTTCGGGACGGGATCACAAAGAAACACTAAGGCTTCTTGGACAACCTTGAAATTTTTTATTCAACATTTTTATGCTTTATTTTTAAAAAAGCTTTACCCAAATTTTCAATAATATCAGATGCAATTAAAGCCTCTTCTCCTATTGTTTCAATTGCAATATCTGCTGCAAGTCCATGTAAATATACGCCAATAATTGCTGCAAATTTCGAATCATATCCCTGCCCCAATAACGAAAGTATAATGCCAGTTAGTACATCGCCACTACCTGCAGTTGCCATTCCCGGGTTTCCTGTGGAATTGAAATAACAAGTACCATCGGGGCATGCAATAGAAGTGTTGGCCCCTTTTAACACTAAAAAAAGTTTGTTTTTTACCGCGAATTCAATTTGCATTTGCAGCCGTTCATAGTCATTTTTCCATTTGCCCACCAATCGTTCAAACTCTTTTGGATGAGGAGTTAGAATGCTATGCTCAGGGATTTTATTAATAAGTTCTTTATGTTTAGACAAGATATTTAAACCATCAGCATCAATTACTAAAGGATTTAAATAGTCATTTAATAATGAAGTAAATCCTTTTATGGTATTTGGTTTTGTTCCAATTGCAGGACCTATACCAATTGCGGTGTAGTCGTTTGGATTATTTATACCAGAAAAAATAAGCTCTGATTGATCAATACTAGTCATTGCTTCAGGCAAAGCTGTTTGAATAATTTGGTATCCTAGTTTTGGAATATGCACAGTTGCCAAACCAATCCCCGTGCGCAGGCACGCTCTTGCACCAAGAATCGCTGCACCCATTTTTCCGTAACTACCCGATATTAATAAAACATGACCATATGTTCCTTTATGCGAGAACTTTTGTCGAATCTTTAAATGGTCTTTTATGTAATCGTTTTGAATATAAAAAAAAGGAGTTTCAGTTGAGTTAATAATTGTAGGATGCAAGCCTATTGGTAGAATAATCCATTTTTTAACATACCCCTGATTTTCGGGAAAGAAAAAGGAAAGCTTTGGAAATTGTAATGTTAAAGTGTAATCAGCTTTAATTATTGATTCAGAGTTATTTTCCGAATTATCCTCTCCAAATAAACCAGACGGAATATCGATAGAAATTACTTCTACTTTTGAATTGTTAATAAAACGAATAGTTTCACTTGCTATTCCATCTGTCTTGCGCGTAAGCCCTGATCCGAATATTCCATCAATAATAATTGAATTTTCCTGGATTAGTGGAAAATCCTTTTGTGAATAGATTTCTTTAATCTTTATCGTTGTATCTTTTTTAATTCGATTTAGGTTGATTTCACAATCTGGGGATAAATCTTCTGAGATTCTAATTATATACACTTCAATAATATAATTCTGTATAAATAATTGTCTTGCTACAACCAAAGCATCGCCACCATTATTTCCGGGTCCAACAAAAACAAGATATTTTTTAGTTTTTTCTATGTTTTGAATTATCCATTGGGTAATAGTACTTGCAGCTCGCTCCATCAAATCAATAGATTTAATAGGCTCGTTTTGGATAGTAAAATGATCAATTTCACGTATTTGGGATGATCGAAATATTTTCATAACTTCGATATTTTTAAAAACAAATTTAATAGGTTAAACCTTTAAATAAAAACTTGGTCACAGAAAAAAGATTTATATATTTGTCACGCTTAGAAAAATTTGAAAATTAATATTAACTAAAAAATAATGAATTATGTTTAAAGGACATCCGAAGGGTTTATATGTTGCCTTTTTTGCAAACATGGGAGAACGATTTGGTTTCTATACCATGATGGGTATTCTTGTATTTTATCTAACGGCCAAATTTGGTCTTTCTGAATCAAATGCAGGATTGATTTATAGTATTTTCTATGGATCTATTTATGGATTAGCCCTCGTAGGAGGTATCCTTGCTGATAGAACCCAAAACTATAAAGGAGTTATCTATATAGGTTTATTTACCATGCTAGGAGGTTATATTTTAATGTCTGTTCCTGGCTTTGGTTTGGCATTTACTGTTGCGGCTTTAATGATTATAGCTTTTGGTAATGGTTTATTTAAAGGGAACTTACAAGCTGTAGTTGGCCAGTTATACGATGATCCTAAATATTCTCATTTAAGAGATTCTGCTTTTAGTGTATTTTATATGGGTATCAATGTTGGTGCTTTATTTGCTCCAAGTGCTGCTTCTGGAATAATTAACTGGTTTATTAAATCAAAAGGATTTTTACGCGATGATTCTTTACCTGCATTAATTCATAAATTTAATTCTGGACTAATAAATGCAGCAGAAAAAACTGATTTACAAGCTTTAGCTGATAAGGTTTCTGGAAGTGCAGTAACCGATTTAGGAACTTTTACACATGATTATCTTTCTGCCTATGGTACGGGATTTAATTACGCTTTTGCTGTTGCTGGTATAACTATGGTGTTATCGATAATAATATACACTATTTTCAAAAGGATGTTGCCTGATGTTAAGAAGGCCATTGCTGAAAAAGGAGCTCAGATTATTGAAATGTCAAAAGAGGAAACAAAACAGCGTTTAACTGCATTATTCCTTGTTTTTGGAGTAGTAATTTTCTTCTGGATGGCATTCCATCAAAATGGTTTAACTATGAGTCTGTTTGCAAGAGACTATACTGTTCAGCAAGTTGGACCTGCTACCTATCTTGTATTTAATATTTGGTCTTTACTATCAATTGTAGTTGGAATTCTGTCACTAACTTATATCTTGAAAAGGGATTCTTCAGGTAAAACTAAACTTGTAAGTATTGGGTTATTAGCTTTATCAGTTTTAGCTACATATTATTTTTACAGCAATAATCCTGAAGTAAATGCATTCTCCCCTGAACTATTTCAACACTTTAATCCAACAATGATTGTTTTATTAACACCAATAGTTGTAGGTATTTTTGCATATTTAAATAAACGAGGAAAAGAACCTTCTGCACCAAGAAAGATTGGTATTGGGATGATTATTACATCTTTTGGATTTCTAATTTTATTAATTGGTTCTTTAGGTTTAGATCCATTTCAAACAATACAAGCTGATCCAAATCACCTTCGTGTTGGAACAGGATGGCTAATAGGTACTTATTTTACATTAACCATTGCCGAATTATTTCTAAGTCCAATGGGTATATCATTTGTATCAAAAGTATCACCACCTAAATATCAAGGTTTAATGCAAGGTGGATGGTTAGGGGCAACAGCATTAGGCAACCTACTATTAGGTGTTGGTAGTTTCTTGTATGCAAGAGTTCAAATCTGGCAGGTATGGGCAATTTTTATTATTTTATGTTTTATTGCTGCTGGATTCATTTTCAAGGTTATGAAAAAATTAGAAAAAGTATCATAAAGATAAATTGCTTTTTTAAAATCCCACAATATAAAATATTGTGGGATTTTTTTTGAAAAAAAATAAGCGTTTTGCAAACGTTTGAAATAAGCCTTTGACTTCGTTTTGATCCGCTGTAAATAATTGCCTACTAATAAATTACATGCTTTGTATAGCTTTTTTTATTATCTTTGATTAAAGATAAATTTCTGCATTTTTTAATCCTATTGTATATGAAAAAAGAAAAAAGAGCACTCAGTTTTTGGCAGATTTGGAATATGAGTTTTGGCTTTTTCGGAATTCAATTCGGATTTGCTTTACAAAATGCTAATGTGAGTAGAATATTTCAGACACTCGATGCCGATGTTAGTAAGATTGCTCTCTATTGGCTTGCTGCTCCGGTTACTGGTTTAATAGTGCAGCCCATAATTGGACATTTAAGTGATAATACATGGACTCGTCTGGGCCGAAGAAGACCTTATTTTCTTGTAGGAGCATTGTTAGCATCAATAGCATTACTCGTTATGCCAAACTCTCCATCTTTATGGATTGCTGTAGGTATGCTTTGGATTATGGATGCATCAATAAATATTTCGATGGAACCATTTAGGGCATTTGTAGGTGATATGCTTCCATCAAAGCAAAGAACACTTGGATTTAGTATGCAAAGCTTTTTTATTGGTACGGGTGCCATTATTGCATCTTTTCTCCCATATGTATTTACAAACTGGCTAAATATTGCAAATACTGCCCCCGATGGAGAAATACCTTTGTCTGTTAAACTGTCGTTTTATATTGGTGGATTTGTATTTCTCGCGTCGGTGTTATGGACTATTTTTTCCACGAAAGAATATTCGCCTGAAGAATTGGCTGAATTTGAAGATAAGGAATTTGAACGTCAGTTAAAAGCCGAACAAGAAGTAAACATTAAAAATTCGAGAAATGATTTTAAAATTGGAACCATCTTCTTATCTATAGGAATAGCAGTAACCGTACTTCTTAAATTTATTCATGTTGATCAGGAGGTATTTATTTTCTCAATTGGTTTAGGTTTATTCGGATTACTTGAAATTATTAGTGGTTTGTTAAAGAAAGCAGGGAAATTAAAAAATGGCTTTGTTGCTGTAATTTCAGACTTTAATACTATGCCAACAACCATGAAACAGCTTGCTGTTGTTCAGTTTTTCTCCTGGTTTGCGTTGTTTGCCATGTGGATTTATACAACAGCAGGTGTTACAAGTCATGTATACGGAACATCTGATACAACATCTGCATTATATAATGAAGGAGCAAACTGGGTAGGCATATGCTTTGGTATTTATAATGGCTTTGCAGCAATTTTTGCTTTCTGGCTCATTTATTTTGCCAAAATTACAAATCGAAAAGTTGCTCATGCTGTATCATTGGTGATTGGTGGTATAAGCTTAGCTTCGATTTACTTAATTACAAATCCGGTTTTATTATTACTGCCATTTGTGGGAATAGGTTTGGCCTGGGCAAGTATATTGGCAATGCCATATGCTATGTTAACAGGTTCATTGCCAGCGCAAAAGATGGGTGTGTACATGGGTATTTTTAATTTCTTTATAGTTATTCCACAGATTTTGGCTGCCAGCATCCTTGGCTTTGTTGTTAAATCAGCTTTTAGTAATCATCCAATTTATGCACTTATTGTTGGAGGTATTTCGATGATTCTGGCGGGTATTTTAGTTGTTTTTGTTAAAGACAGAGATTAGTTATGAATAACATTGAAGCTGTAATTTTTGATCTGGATGGGGTTATTGTCGATACTGCTATTTTTCATTATCAGGCATGGAAAAGGCTCGCTAATGAGATGGGTTTTGATCTTACTATTCACCAAAACGAGCACCTTAAGGGCATTAGTCGGTTCGAATCGCTCGATATAGTGCTGGAGATTGGTAAAATAAATCATCTTACTAAAAAAGAAAAAGAAGTACTTGCTACAAGAAAAAATGAGTGGTACAAAGAAAACATATTAAAAATGACCCCAAACGATATCTTACCCGGGGTTAAAATGTTTTTGCAAAAATTGAAATCTGCAAACTACAAAATTGCAATAGGCTCATCGAGTAAAAATGCAGGAATTATTCTCGAACGAATCGGTTATCAGAATTATTTTGATGCTGTTGTTGATGGTAATAAAATTGCTTTTTCGAAACCCGATCCTGAGGTTTTTATGAAAGCAGCTAATGAGCTTAAGGTGAATCCAAGAAATTGTGTTGTCTTCGAAGATGCTGCAGCTGGTATTGAAGCAGCCCATAATGCTGGCATGAAAGCAATAGGAGTGGGGGAGCATGATGTGCTTTGTAAGGCTGATGCTATTATTAGCGATTTTAAAAATGTTGATATCTCAGTCTTTAATAAACTTATTAAATACTAAACTATAAATTCTGTTCAGATGAATACGTATTTAAAAAATGACGAATGGTGTATCATTGAAGAAGGTTTTAATCCAAAAAACCAGCGTTCATCAGAAAGTATTTTTTCGCTTGGAAACGGAAGAATTGGACAACGTGCAAACTTCGAAGAAAAATATAGTGGGGATTCGTTACGAGGAAATTATATCGCTGGAATATATTATCCCGATAAAACAAAGGTTGGTTGGTGGAAAAATGGATATCCTGAGTATTTCGCTAAAGTTCTGAATGCACCAAATTGGATTGGAATTGATGTTTTGATAAATGACCAGATTCTTGATCTGGACAAAGTTATAGTTGATCAATTTAAGCGTATTTTAAATATGTACGAAGGCGTTCTCGAACGTTCTTTTGTTGCAGAGTTTGAAAACGGGAATAAAATAGAAGTGAATGCAAAAAGATTTTTAAGTCTGACTGAACCCGAACTCGGATGTATAAAATATGAGGTTAAGAGCTTGAATGTTATTGGCAAAATAACAATAAGTCCATTTATTGATGCCGATGTTATTAACGAAGACTCAAACTATAACGAGAAATTTTGGGATGAGGTGGCCGTGAAAAGTAGCCCGGGAGAAGCTTATATCTCAACAAAAACCAAAAAGCTTAATTTCCATGTTTGCACTGCGATGAGATACAGAGTCGATAAAAATGGGACTTTAATCAGTAATTCATCTATTGAAGAACGCAGGAAGAAGTTTGTAAGTCAGAGTATTTCAGTTAGCTGTAAAAAGAATGATGTAATTACTGTATATAAATATGGAGCTGTTACAACTTCCGAGAACCACGATAAGACAGCAATTATTGATGCTGCAAGCGCTGTACTTAAAAAATCATTTAAAAAAGGATTTGAAAAACTTTACGATGAACACAAAAAAGCCTGGGAGCAAAAATGGCTTGAAAGTGACATTATTATTGAAGGAGATGTAGCTGCTCAGCAGGCAATTCGCTTTAATATATTTCAATTAAATCAGACATATACAGGTGATGATGACCGTTTAAATATTGGCCCCAAAGGATTTACTGGTGAGAAATATGGCGGAAGTACATACTGGGATACCGAAGCTTATTGTGTTCCTTTCTATTTGCGCACAGCCAGCGAAAATGTTGCCAGAAATCTTTTGATTTACAGATATAGACATTTGCCAAAAGCCATTGAGAATGCCGAAAAACTTGGCTTTAAAAATGGCGCTGCTCTGTATCCAATGGTAACAATGAATGGCGAGGAATGCCATAACGAATGGGAAATAACATTCGAAGAAATTCATCGTAACGGAGCAATAGCTTATGCCATCTATAATTATACACGATATACTGGCGACGAATCATACTTAGTTGATTATGGAATTGAAGTGTTAATTGGTATTTGTCGCTTTTGGGCACAACGGGTTAACTATTCGAACGAAAAGAAACAGTTTGTAATGCTTGGTGTTACCGGTCCAAACGAATATGAGAATAATGTTAACAATAATTGGTATACAAGCACTATTGCTATTTGGTGCTTAGAATATACAATTCAGTGTATAGCAAAAATCGAAGAGAAATTTTCTGAACAGTTTATTGCACTTAAGAAAAAAATAAACTTCGATGAACTTAAGGAGGTTGGGTACTGGACAAGAATAATTGAGAATATGTACTATCCTGTAAATGAAGAGCTTGGTATTTTTTTACAACAAGAAGGATATATGGATAAAGAGCAAATTCTGGTTAAGGATTTACCTAAAGAAGACCGCCCTATTAACCAGAAATGGTCGTGGGATCGTATTTTACGTTCGTGTTTTATTAAACAAGCCGATGTTTTGCAGGGTATTTACTTTTTCGAAGATAAATTTAATTTTGATACCATAAAACGCAATTTTGATTTTTACGAACCACGAACAGTTCATGAATCATCATTATCGCCTTGTGTTCATTCTATACTTGCTTCGAAACTGGGATATCAGGAAAAAGCATACGAGTTATATCTGCGTACAGCACGTCTCGATTTGGATGACTACAATAATGAAGTATATCAGGGATTGCATATTACAAGTATGGCCGGAACATGGATGTCGGTTGTTGAAGGTTTTGGTGGTATGCGCATAAAGAATGGAGAGCTTCATTTTAATCCTTTTATTCCAGAGCAATGGAAACAATACTCATTCAATGTTAAGTATCGTGGTCATCATGTTAGGGTTCAGGTTACTACCGAGGATGTTATGGTTCAGAATGATTCATCGAAAAAACTGAAATTATTTATTAATGATTCAGAGTATATAATTGAGCCAAAATCGAATATAAATGTGTTAACAAAAATTAATTATGAATTGTAGTAGAGGTTTAAAATATTCGATTCTTCTTTTTTTCGTTGTTCTAATTTCAGGCGAGCTTTTTTCGCAAGTTGTAAAAAGAATTGAGCCACCGTTCTGGTTTACTGGGATGTCGGAAAAAACATTGCAGTTAATGGTTTATGGAGAACAGATTTCGACCTACGATGTTACATGCAATGTGCCAGGTTTAATTTCAGGTATTATTAAAACAGAAAATCCAAACTATCTCTTTATCGATTTGGTTATTCCTGATGATATTAAGACCAATATAGTGAAATTCGATTTTTTTAAGAATAAAAAAATTATAGAATCAATAAACTACGAGTTTAGGTTAAAAAGTGCCGACAAAAATCGAAATAAAGGATTTAACAATTCGGATGTAATTTATCTTCTTATGCCCGACAGGTTTTCAAATGGAGATAGTAAAAATGATAATTCTTTACAGGTGCTTGAAAAGACAAATCGAAGCAATCCTGATGGCAGACATGGAGGTGATATAAAAGGGATTAAAAATCACCTGGATTATATAAAAGATTTTGGTGCAACAACTATCTGGATAACTCCTTTGCTCGAAAATAATCAACCCAAATATACCTATCATGGTTATGCTATTAGTAATTATTACAAGGTTGATCCGCGGTTTGGAACAAACGAAAATTATGTGGAGTTGGTTAACGAAGCTCATCAAAAAGACTTAAAAATTATTATTGATGTAGTTTTAAATCACTGTGGTAGTGGTCATTGGTGGATGAGTGATTTGCCAGCAACTGATTGGGTTCATCAATATGATGGATTTACAAGATCTAATTATCGTTCTGAAGTAGTTCAGGATCCTTATGCATCAAAAATTGATAAAAGCCTGCAAAATGATGGCTGGTTTGATGTAAATATGCCTGATCTTAACCAGGAAAATAAATTACTGGCTACCTATTTAACTCAGAATACAATATGGTGGATTGAATATGCCGGAATTGATGGAGTAAGGCTTGATACACAGCCATACTCAGACAAGGATATGGTAGCTGCATGGGCTAAAAGAATTCAGGATGAATATCCTAATTTAACTATAATAGGAGAAGCCTGGTTGCAAGAAATAGCTCATACAGCATATTGGCAAAAGAATACAATAAATTTCGATGGTTATTCATCAAATATTCCAGTAGTAACCGATTTTCCATTGCATTATGCAATCGAAAAGGCATTCAGCGAAGAACAGAGCTGGACAGATGGAGTTTCGAGGCTCTATTATATTTTGTCGCAGGATTTTTTATATGATAATCCAATGAATACTATTGTTTTTCTCGATAATCATGACCTTACACGAATATTTTCATCTTTTAATAAAGATATTAATAAACTTAAGCTGGCTATTGCTTTTCAATTGACAACACGTGGAATACCTTCTGTATTTTACGGAACTGAACTGTTAATGGAAGGATTCTCACATGAAGCTCATGGATTAATGCGTAAGGATTTTCCAGGAGGATGGCCAGATGATATAATCAATGGATTTGCACCTCAAGGTAGATCAGATGAACAAAATGAAATTTACACGTATTATAAAAATATTCTCGAATGGCGAAAAACCAAACAGGTAATTCATTCGGGAAGATTAGTGCATTTTATTCCTGAAAATAATATCTATGTTTATTTCAGATATAATGATAATGAGTGTGTTATGGTTGTTTTGAATAACAATATAACTCCACAAATACTGAAAACAAATCATTTTTCTGAAATGCTAAATAAGTATAAATCAGGTTTTGATATTATCTCAAAATCAGAAATACAGAATTTGCAAGAACTTAAGTTGCCTGCCAAAGCGGCGATGATTATTGAATTGAAACAATAAAAATATTATTATGAACAGAATTAACTTATTAATCACGATTATTCTGATTTCAATTTTTGGATGCAGCAAATCAGTTGAGCTGAATATTCCTGAAAAATCAGAAATGTACGAAGTGTCAGGGCCTGTTTATATAAATGATGAGGGTACTGAAATATATCTGAATGGTTACTTCAGTCATGCGGAGTTAATCGATTCAGTAACTCTTCTAAACTATGAGTATGAACTATCGGGAGATAGAAAATGGTTAAACGTAACACCTTCCATAAATTCACCTGCACTTGAAGAACTGAAAGTATGGATTGATGGATATTCTTATTCAATTATTTTGCTTTACGAGAAGAAAGTGCATTATGATTTCGTTTTTGATTCAAAAGGAGTTACTTACAAACAGGTTCAGTTATCAGGCAGCTTTACCTCATGGACTCCCTCAGAACCGCTTACAAACGAGGGAGGAATATGGAAAACCACGCTCATGTTATCTCCGGGCAGATATCAATATCAGGTAGTAGTAGATGGAAAATGGATACTTGATCCTGGCAACAGTATACAAGAAAGTAATAATATTGGCGGATTTAATTCGGTACTCACAATTCCTGACCCATCGGATAATGCGCCTAAATTAGTTACCTACACATATTCCACAACCAATATAACGATTGGTGTTAATGGCAGTACAAATAAAATAATTTGTTTATGGGATAATTACCCGGTTTCTTTTATTGCAGATAAAAATGCCATTTCAGTTAACATTCCTAAAAATGCTAAAAAACTGAAACGTTCGTATGTTAGAGTATGGTCGTGCAATGAGTTTGGATATTCGAACGATATTATGGTTCCGCTTGAGTATGGGGAAGTTATTTCAGATGCAAATCAACTAAATCGTACCGACAAACATGCTCAAGTACTTTATTTTATGTTAGTTGACCGATTTAATAATGGCGATAAATCAATTGATAAACCCTTGATCGATCCTGAAATTCATGAAAGAGCAAATTACTGGGGTGGTGATTTGGCCGGTATAACTCAAAAAGTTAATGATGGTTATTTCACTGAGTTGGGTGTAAGTATGATTTGGTTGTCGCCGATTACACAGAATCCACACGAGGGATTTATTGAGTATCCCGCGCCACATCGTAAGTATTCGGGCTATCACGGATATTGGCCAATAACATTAACTACTGTCGATAATCGTTTTGGTGATTCCAATGCATTAAAGGATTTAGTTTCATCTACTCATAATAAAAACATGAACCTTATACTTGATTATGTTTCGAATCATGTTCATGAGCAAAATAAGATTTATATTGATAATCCAAATTGGGCTACAACTCTTGATCTACCTGATGGAACTAAGAACATACGTATTTGGGAAGAACATAGGTTAACAACCTGGTTCGATACATTTTTACCATCATTGAATTTCGATTTACCTGAGGTGGAGGACATGATGTCGGATTCTGCTATGTTCTGGATTACAGAATATAATATTGATGGATTTCGCCATGATGCAACTAAACATATTCCAACACCTTACTGGCGAACACTTACTAAAAAACTTCGTGACGAAACCAATAATAAACTGTTATTCCAGATTGGAGAAACTTTTGGTAGTCGTGAACTTATAAGAAGTTATGTTGGCTCCGACATGCTCGATGGTCAGTTCGATTTTAACCTATATTTCGATATGCGAAATATTATGGCTGCCGATAATGAATCGTTTGTGAAATTATCTCAGTCGTTAAAAGAAAGCTTAAAGTTTTATGGAAGTCATTCGTTAATGGGAAACATTACTGGAAATCACGATTTGCCAAGGTTTATTTCGTTTGCTGGTGGAGCACTGAAATTCGATGAAGATGATAAAAATGCCGGCTGGACTCGAGATATTCAGGTGAACGATACTATTGGTTATTACAAGTTACTTCAGGTTACAGCCTTTATAAATACGATTCCGGGAGTACCGGTAATTTATTATGGCGACGAAATAGGAATGCCGGGAGCAGGCGACCCCGATAATCGCAGACCAATGAAATTCGATAGTCTTAACCGTTTCGAACAAATGGTTAAAGATCAAACAACGAAAATTATTAAAGAAAGAAGAAGTAACCTGGCATTGATTTATGGTGATTTGATTTTATTGCATTCTGATGAAAGCACAATGGTTTATGCCAGAAAGTATTTTGATAAAATTTGTATAATAGCATTTAATAAATCAAACTCAGAAAAAAGCCTGAATATTGATCTTCCAGAATATTTGGGTATTTTGAAATTAGAATCATCACCTGAATATAAAATTACAAATCAACAATTTGAAATAAACTTAAAACCTTATTCATACTACATTTTAGAATAGATTCGGGATTTTCTAAAATAAAAACGGCTTCTGAATTTCAGAAGCCGTTTTTTGTGACAAGCCCTCCGAGGATTTTAAACCTTCGGGGGGCTTGCTTTACGAAAGTTAAAGTTTTAATTATTTAATCTCCAAAGCTAATTCCAACACCACGTGCATTGCGCATTAGGGCTGTGTCATAAGTAACAAAGTTTGGAACTGTAATCGCTTCTTTAAAAGGAACAGATGTAATATGTGGATGACGGTAAGAAACCATTTCACCAAATTTTCCTTCCAGCACCATTTCGAATGCATGAACACCAAACTGAGTAGCCAGTACTCGGTCGTATGCAATAGGAATACCACCACGCTGAATGTGTCCAAGAACGGTTTTGCGCATACTGTGTTTACAGCCTGCTTCTTTTAATTCTTCAACCAATCGAGAGGCTGCACCTGAAAGTTTTGCATTATTATAGCCAATCTCATCATTTTTTTCAGATGACATATCTTTGCCAATAGCTCTGGCTCCTTCTGCAATAACTATAATTACAAATCCTCTATCACGAATAAAGCGGGAATTAATTCTTTCTAGCACTTTGTTTATATCATAAGGAAATTCAGGAAGCAAACATATTTCCGCACCACCGGCAACGGCTGCGTTTAAAGCAATCCAACCAGCATCACGACCCATAACTTCCAGAATCTGAACACGGTTATGACTAGCGGCTGTAGTAACGAGCTTATCAACAGAATCGGTTGCAATCTGAACCGCAGTTTGAAAACCGAATGTGGTATCTGTTGCCGAAAGGTCATTATCAATAGTTTTTGGAACGCCTATTATGTTTAAACCTTTTTCATAAAGTGCTTGTGAAATACGTTGTGAGCCATCTCCACCAATATTTATAACGGCATCAACGCCCATGTACATAAGTTTACGAATCATTTCTTCGGAACGATCAACCGATGTCCACGATCCATCTTTATTTTTTACTGGCCAGGCAAAAGGTCCCCCACGGTTTGTTGTTTCAATTATTGTTCCACCCTGGAAATGAATTCCGGCCACAGCTTTTTCGTCTAAAATTTTTATTTCGGTGGGTTCCCATAAAATACCGTTAAATGCCTGTATACTACCAATAACTTCCCAATCTCTTTCTTGCGAAGCTCTTTTTACAATAGCCCTGATTACGGCATTAAGTCCGGGACAATCTCCACCTGCTGTTGCTACTAAAACACGTTTCATTCTTTATTTTTTAAGTTTTTAATTTTGACAGGAAATAATTCGTCTGTTTTCTTTATTTTATAAGCCTTACATGTATATGATTTAATAAAATTTTCCTATCTTTAGAACTATTCGAAAACAGAAAGGTAAAATTAGTAAAAACCCCTGATTTATCACAATTTAGAGTTAATTTAATTCACAAATTTATTAAAAATTATTGCATGAAAACAACTACACAAATAATCAGTAGATTTTTCTTTTTTAGCAGTTTAATAGTTCTTCTTTTTCTTTGCTCATGTAAATCAGAAAACACAACTACCGATTATCAAAAAGTAAAACACCCGGAGTGGAGTAAAAACGCAAGTATTTACGAAGTTAATGTACGACAATTCACCCCCGAAGGTACTTTTAATGCATTTGCAGAACACCTCCCTCGTTTAAAGGAAATGGGAATTGACATTCTCTGGTTAATGCCTATTCATCCCATTGGGATTGAAAACAGAAAGGGATCATTGGGTAGTTATTATTCGGTAAAGGATTATTATGCTGTTAATCCCGAATTTGGAACTGATGAGGATTTCAGACAGTTGGTTACGAAAGCTCATAAATTAGGTATGTATGTTATTATCGACTGGGTTGCAAATCATTCATCCTGGGATACGGAACAAATAAAAAATAATCCTGATTGGTATACAAAGAATGATAAAGGTGAAATAATTGCTCCTGTTGCTGATTGGAGCGATGTGGCTGATTTTAATTATGATAATAAGGATATGCGTAACTTCATGATTGATGCACTTAAGTACTGGGTAAATGAATTCAATATTGACGGTTATCGTTGTGATGTTGCAGGTATGGTTCCTATTGATTTTTGGAATGATACAAGAGCAGAACTTGATAAAATAAAACCAGTATTTATGCTTGCCGAAGCAAATGAGCCTGAGATGCACGATTTTGCATTTGATATGACTTATGCTTGGGATATGCATTTTTTGTGGAACGAAATTGCACAAGGAAAAAAGAATATTACTGATTTGGTTAGTTTAATTGAAAAAGAGAAAATAAAATATCCTCCTCATGCATATCACATGAACTTTACATCGAACCACGATGAAAATACCTGGAAAGGAACAGAGTATGAAAGATTAAATAGTGCAGTAAAAACATTTGCAGTGCTTTTAGTTACTATGCCCGGAATGCCATTGGTATATAGCGGACAAGAGGCTTGTTTAGATAAACGCTTACGTTTTTTTGATAAAGACACAATTGATTGGGCCGTGAATTGCGAATTAGATGAACTTTATACCAGTTTATTAAAACTGAAAAAAGAAAATCAAGCTTTATGGAATGGAGAATTTGGTGGCGATTTGGTAAGAATTCCAACTTCTGCTGATGATAAGATATTTGCTTTTGTTCGTGAGAAAGAGGGAAACAAGATTATTTCAGTTTTCAACTTGTCGGCCGAGAAAATTGATTTTACTATAAATTACGATGTAAGCAACGAATCTTTTATCGATATTTTTAGTAATTCAGCTTTAACTAACAACTTAAGCTTTGATGCTTGGGGATATATGGTATTTAAAAACTAATTTTCTTATAATAAATAATCGCCAGGCATCTTGCCTGGCGATTTTGTTGTTAACACCATTAATCCCTAAAATAATCCCTAAAAACTAACTCTTTAATTTTTTATTAATCTTCCTGTAAAACGTTGATTGCCTGAGTTTAATTCGTAAAAGTAAAGACCATTACCCAATTTTGATAAATCAATTTCTATTGTTGTATCTGCTTGTAAACCTGATTTAATAGAAACTAACTGACCATTTAGATTATAAATTTTTATTTCAAACTTTTGATTTTGAGAATCATCATTAAAGCTAAAACTAAATACTCCAGATGAAGGATTAGGAAAAACCCTTAAATCGCTATTTGAAATCTCTATGTCATTTACTAGTCCAACTGTTATATCAGGCTTATTTAGTTTTACATCTGTATATAATCTGTACTCTCCTTGTTTTAATGCAATTTCACCAAGTGTACTTGTTACAGTTATTGAATCGCCCGAGTAAAATTCATACCATTGGCCTGTTTTTTGGAAATTGGGAATTACGTTTTTGGTTTCCATATCGAAATTGCCCACAATTACTACATTCATATCTGTACTATTGAGATATATGAATTTTAATTTTCCTGATTGAACAATAGAATAATCTGTTGTACTAAATACTGGATATGTATTTTTTAAATTATTTAAAGCGCTATATACATCATAAATTCTTTTTCTTCCAGCTACCTGATAATAATCCCAGCGAATGGGTTTGTTGCAAACACGGCAGTCATAATCAATAGAATAATCATAGCCTAGCTCACCAAATTGCCAGATCATTTTTGGGCCTGGTATTGGAATAAAGAAATTGGCAACAAGCTCAATTCGATTAAAAGCTGTATTTATTTCCTTAATGTTATAATCTCCAAGTGTATTTCCATATTGCAGATTCTTATACATCAACCGCTCTTCATCGTGGCTCTCCATATACGAAACTAAATGCGGAGCAATCCATGTGCGAGCTTTATAAGATCCCCACGAAATATCAGATGTATATCCCATGCTTGCTTCGTTGTACTGATAGTTAATATTCCCCCATAACATCATTCCAAAATCGGCAAGATTTTTTTCTTCAGCATTGTCGGCAAAATGCTCAAGTATAACATAGGCATTAGGGTTTGTATCCCAGATACGCAAAGCCATTCTTTTTAAGATATTGATCCTCGAAACATCATAAGCTCCACCATCGCCTGGAGTATTAGTAAAACCCTTGGTAAAATCGAACCTAAATCCATCAACATTATAGTTTACTAACCAAAATTTGTTTACACTATCAACAAATTCTTTAGTGTGCACACTTTCATGATTAAAATCGTACCCCCACGAATACGTCGAATTTGGTGACTGCACATTATACCAAGGGTTTTGTAAAGAGGGTTTGCCATTCTCAAAATACATTTGTACTAATGGAGACTGGCCATAGGAATGATTCAAAACCATATCAATAATTACTGAAATATTTCTTCCGTGACAGGAATCGATAAATTCTTTCAATCTATTTTTTGTTCCGTAGTATTTGTCGGGAGCGAAATAAAAACTTGGATTGTATCCCCAGCTCTCATTTCCCTCGAACTCGTTTACAGGCATTAATTCAATTGTATTGATACCTAAGCTGTCTAAATAATCAAGTGTGTCGATTAAGGTTCGGTAATTATGTTTTGCTATAAAGTCTCTAATATGCAACTCGTAAATTATCAGGTTGCTTTTTGATGGAGGTACAAAATCTGTGTTTTGCCAAACGTATTCTATTTGGTTTGTTTGCAATACAGATGCAATTCCGGTTGCTTCTTCCGATGGATAGGAAATTAGTCCGGGATATGTTTCAGAAGCAATATATTTATCATTAGGGTCACTTGTTTTTTCGGTATAGGGATCTGCAATTCGTAAAGAACCATTAATATAATATTGATAAATATATTCCTTACCGGGTGTTAAGTTTCCAATAGAAATCCAGTAAATAGAATCATTGGGAGTGATATTCATCAAATAATCTTCATTTGTTCTCCAGTCAGAAAAATCACCTAATACATAAACAAACTCTTTATTTGGGGCAAATAAAACCAATCCAACCGAATCGTTGGCCAGATAGTTAATGCCTTTTTTCCAACCTGAGGGCAATTCGGCAATTGCAGGTTCTCCTCTTACCTGAAAATAAACCGAATCTCGAGCAATTTCTGTAGTAGTTTTTGCTACCACAAGAATTTTATGTGTTCCAACAATATTTTCAGTATGATTAAATGAAATAGTTGTTCCAGCCGAATCTAATATCAGGTTATCATCAATATAAAGGAAAAGACTGTCAGATTCGTTTGATGAGGTTGCAATAGAAATACTTACGCCCGGAGTAATAATCATATCGGGCAGGGGCGAAGTAATATTTACATTTAATCCTTCGGCATACACATTATAAAAAATATTACCACCATCAGCTTCGCGTGCCACTTTCGAACCATCGGAATTCCTGAACACGAAGGCTAGTTTTAAAACTTCTTCGTTTTCAGCAACACCGTAAAATTCTTTTATCGATGGGCTTATGGTAAACTGATACAGATTTGCAGATATTTTGGTAAGCTTTGCTTTGGCTGTATTTACTGTCCACCCGGCAATTACGTATTTCCATTCTGTTGAAGAAGATGTAATTAATCCTGTATGAGCATAAATATCGCCGGTAAAGTCTTTTAATTCCTGATTTCCCTGAGTAGCATCAAAATAAATAATAACAGAATTAGTAGCAGTAGGAAATTCCGGATCGGCGGTTATTACCTGTGAGTTAACCAATAATGAACTAAAACTTAAAAAGAAAAATAATAAGGCCGATTGAATTCTCATTTTAATTTTTTTATAGATAAGAAAAAAATAAGGCAGACATTAAGTCTGCCTTATTTAGAGTGCATGAATTATTTGCCTTCTGTAATAACTATTTTTTTAGTATCATTATTTCCAGCATCAATTGTAAGTACAATATCATAAGTACCTTTAACAGAAACCTTAAGATCGCCAGAAGTAGCTGGGTCTACGTTTGCTGAACTTGCAGTATGATCAACAACATCCAATCCAGCATCAAAGTTAGCACCACCTGATGGAGGAGCAACACCATTTTCAGTTCTTAGTTTAAATCCTTCATTAGCCTCAATAACCATATTTGACCAAGTCCATGTATAGATATCTCCAACTTTAACTGGAGCACCGTCAGCTAAAAGTTTATTTCCCCAGGCCCAACCACTTGGATCAGGAACAATAGCGTTTGCATTGTCTGCACTAACACCTGTACCAACAGCATCGCAAATAACACCTGTCCAGTTTGTTAATGGAAGATCAGCAGTTTTAGTCGCGGTAGCAGAATGGCCATCTGCAAGAGTCCATGTCATTGTTATAGTATATACTCCAGGCGCAGCATTTACAATGTTTGCACCACCAGCAATAATAGCATTTACTGCACCACCAAAGTTAGTGTTTACATTTACACCTTTTTTACCACCACCAAGGTCTACTAAAGTATCTAAAACAATTTTCCAACCATTTGAATATCTGAATTTCCAATCGCCACCACGCAATTCCATTTCGGTTTTTGTAAAAGTCATAGTGTTTTTGTCGAATGCAGAAGCAGTTAAAGGTGTTGCTGTTCCCCAACCTTCTGGAGTTGCAGCACCAATAACACCCCAAACAACGCGAGCAACAACAACTTTTTGTAATTCAGTATCAATTACAACATGATACAATCCATCTTCTGGAACAGAGAATTCGGTTGTTGATTCTGTATATGAACCTCTCCAAAAATCTTCATCTTTTGGTTCATCATTAATACGATCAGCAAGTGCTACTAATGCAAAATCAGTTCCTGGACCATATTGCTTTTTTACTGATCCTGCAACATGTTTAATTTTGAAAGTTCCGGTAGCACTTAATGCAATGTATTTTTCATATAATGTTGGTCTGTCATCTTCATTAATTATTCCATCATTATAATCGTCATTTAGTACTTCATTTCTGGTTACAGCAAAACGTCCAGTAGTATTATAAGAGTCTAATGCTGTTGCATCACCCATAATATAAATGCCATCAAGGACAATTTCATCATCGGTATCTTCGTCATCTTCACAAGCTGTGAATGTTAACAAAGCAGCTAAAATTAACCATGTAAGGTTAAAGATTTTTTTAAAAACATTTTTTTTCATAATGTAAATTTTTAGTTAGTAAATAAATTTTAGTTAGTAATAAATTCTTTATTGTGGATCTAATAATAGATTTGGATTTGCATCTGATGCATATTTTGGAATTGGAAACGTTTTTACCGATGGATCACCAGCTACTCCACCTTGATTATCTCCTTTTGCCCACCATATATTAGTAAATTTTCCATACCTTATTAAATCTTGTCTTCTGTGTCCTTCGCAAAATAGTTCGCGACCACGTTCAGCTAAAAGTTGATCAAGAGTGGCACCAGTCCATATTGAAACATCTGCTCTTTCACGTATTTCGTTTATCCATGAATCGCCATCACCAGGACCTCCAAGTCTTATTTCTGTTTCAGCTTTCATTAAATAAAAGTCAGTAATTCGGAATAATGGAAAATCATTACTCAAATTTTCCTTGGCTCCCATTTTGATTTCGTACTTGCCTACACGGGCTCCTGTATTTCGATACTCATTAACTGTAAAGTCTGCAGCAGTCATATATAGTGCCGGTAGATGTGGGTCGATTACTAATGGTTGTTTAGTTCCTCCATCGATAATCTGATTTCCAGACGAGTTGTATTGTGGACCATAAATAAAATATGCAGCCTTACGTAAATCATTACTTTCATAGGTATCAAAATGAGTAGGTGTAACGCATAAACCATTCCATGGCCCTACAGGCATGTCATAGGTTAAATTATGATGATAATGTAATGTTCTCATGTGCAGTCTAAACCCTTGATAAGTATCCTCATCAAATGGAATAGAGAAAATAATTTCAGATGAGTTTTCATTATCGGTAACAAATGGATCGCCTACTTTTGTAGCCAAACTATATGGACCAGCCAAAACGCTATCAATATATGCATCCGCTTTTGCCCACTTTGAAGTTCCAGTATAAACCTCAGCATTTATATAAAGTTTAGCAAGCAATGCAAATCCCATATAGCGAGTTGCCAAATATTTTTTGTCGATTAATTTTAATGCCGACAAATTGTTTTCAATGGTTGTAGTTAAACTATCAAAAACAGCTTCTCTACTTATTTTATATGGTTTTTCTGGGGCATCTGCAGTACTAGTTATATATGGTATATCTCCATAGTTATCCATCAAAAGGTAATAATAGAATGAGCGCATTACTTCAACCTCTTTCATTTTGGCTTCTATTACTTCACTTTCAGGTAACTGTCGCATCTGATCGAGTGTAATATTACAAACTGTAACACCGCTCCACATTTTATCCCACATGCGGTTTACACCTTCTTCATCATTTGTCCAGGAATGCTTGTGCATATTTAACCATTTTCCTCCATCAAACCAGTCGGCATCTCTTGTAGGAGCACAGAATTCGTCTGATGAAATTTCCTGTGCTAAAAACCACCAACCATTATCATCAATCAAATCTTTCATTCCTAAATAAGCATTTACACTTAAGCCTGCTACCTGTAATGAATTCTCAGGATAAACATCTCCGGGAAGATTATCGAATATTTCTTCATCTAAGTTTGTACAAGAAAAACCAATTAGTAGGAAGAATAGTATTATGAGATTAAGTATCTTTTTCATGTTGCTATTTTTTAAAATGTTGCATTTATTCCAAATGAGAAAGTTCTGGTTTTTGGATATACGTTATATTGGTCTATACCAAAAGAAACACCATTAACTGAAGTTTCGGGGTCTATTCCAGAATAACCGGTAATTGTAATCAGATTATTGGCAGCAATGTATATTTTTAAATTACTTATTGGTTTAATTTTCTTTGAACTAAAATTATAACCAAGAGCTAAATAATCTAATCTTACAAAAGATCCATCTTCAACATATATATCCATAACAGTTGATCCGGTAACACGTCCTTTTTCTTCCCAGTCAAGAGCAGTAGGACTAGCATTTAATGAAGGCAAATCAGGATTGTCGAAAAACATTTCAGTAGCATTATACACATCATTACCAATCATTGAACGGAAATTGATATCTAAGTCCCAATTTCTGTATAAAGTAAAGGTATTTGACCAGCCTATTTCTAAATCAGGTGCTGCTGTACCAACAATTGTCCGTTTGGCTTCACTTAACTTATCAGTATATCCTCCTGCTTCTGATTTGTAAACAAATACACCATCGAGCATTGTTACATAGGTTGGTAAATAGAATGACCCAAGTTCTTCGCCTTCCATTATACCAGTAACATAATACTCTTCACCCACCATTCCTCGGCCTGAAATCCATCCTTCTTTTCGAACACTTCCATCTTCAAAGTATTCACCAAGATCTAGTATTTTGGTTGTATTATGAGAAAGATTTAACATTGATTTCCATTTAAAATTACTTCTGTCATATATAAATGACTGAACAAATAATTCTATACCATAGCTCTCAAGTTCGCCTGAGTTAGCATATGTTCGGTCTGATAAGTTTGGTGGTTTTGGAACAGAATAAAGCCCAATCAGGTCTGTAGTTCTCTTATAATAAACCTCTAAGCTTCCATTAATTCTGCTATTAAATATGGCATAATCAACACCCAAATTGTATTCAGTTGTTTCTTCCCATTTAAGGTTGGGATTCGCATTCCATGGATTAACAAATGTAACAACATCATTCCCGGATTCAGGATCAACAGTTAAACCTGAGTTTTGAAAAACCAATTGACTACGATATTCACCAATTTCCTGATTTCCAGAAGTACCATAGCTTAAACGAAGTTTTAATTGGTCAATCCAAGAAATGGCCATAAAAGATTCTTTGTGAATATCCCATCCTATAGCTACAGTTGGAAACCAACCCCACCTGTTGTTTTCTCCAAATTTAGACGAACCATCGCGACGTACTGAAGCTGATAAATGATATTTTTGTTGGTAATTATATTGAACACGTCCAAAGAAACCTATAAGTCTCCACATTCCTTTCCAAGAGTCAATATCTCCATATTTAAGGTCAATTAAAGCTTGCAAGTTATTTGATGCCAGGTATGTTGATTGTGCATCGCGAGCCTGAACAGAAAATCCCTCATAATTAAGTTCTTGCCATGAATAACCTAACAATGCATTTACAGTATGATTTTCATTTAATTGTTTAACATAATTACCCGTTACTTCTATTAATTTTTGGGTTGTATTATTATAACTTCTTCGACCATATCCATTATCAATTAATCCATTTGGTCTGAAATAATAGTTCTCGTGATCATCTTGTGTATATGCCATATTAACACTTCCGGTTAATCCTTTAAAAATCTCGAGATCAGCTTTTAAATTCCCAAGGAATCGTTGTGCATCCCTCGTATTATCTATTTCATTTATTATGGCAACTGGATTTTGGTAATTGAAAACACGTGTTGCTTCATAATAAGTTCCGTCAGCATTATAGATTGGATCAGTAGGATTTCTTGAAAATGCCTGGTAAAGAATATCATCTTTTCCCCATCCACCATAATTTTCATAGTCATTACTTTCAAAAGTACCCGAAATACTTCCACTTACAGTTAGTCTGTCGTTTAGTCCTTTTTGAGTTAAATTCACCTTGCCAATGGTTCTCTTTTTTGAGGTTCCTAACATAGCTCCATCCCAGTTGGATTGAGTTATAGAAGCATAATAGTTGCTCTTTTCTGAACCACCAGAGAAATTTAAATTATAAACCTGAGAAATACCTGTTCTGAAAATTTCATCTTGCCAATCGGTATTGGCTCCTCCATCATTAAAAACACTGTCGATTGTATAAGTTGGTTTAGTTATCAATGCTTCTTCAAGTAATCCCTGAGCATAATTTCTAATATCTGAAGCACCTAATAAATCTAGTTTGTTAGCTACCTGATCAGCAGAAACCTTCATATTTAATTGCACCTTAAAGTTCCCTTCTGATCCTCTTTTTGTATTAATAATTACAACACCATTTGAACCTCTTGAACCATAAATAGCGGCCGAAGCAGCATCTTTAAGAATGTTAAATGTTTCAATATCTTCAGGAGCAACAGTGCTTGGATCAACGCCAGGAACTCCATCAACAACATACAATGGTTGAGTATTTGAGTCGAAACCAGATGCACCTCTTATTCTAACTGAAAAACCTTCGTTTGGATCACCACCCTTTTTTGTAATTAATACACCAGCTGATTTTCCTTGTATTGCCTGAATAGCATCGGTAATAATGCCTCCATTCATTTCTTCAGCTTTTATTTGAGCCACAGCCCCTGTCTTGTCGCTTTTTCTTTGTGTGCCATAACCAATCACAATCACTTCGTCAAGCAATTCCATTTGCTTTTCGAGAACAACATTAATTATTGTTTGAGTTCCAACTACTATTTCTTGTGACTTGTATCCTACAAAAGAAAAAACAAGAATTGCATCTTTGGGCACTGCAATGCTGTATTTACCATCGATATCAGTTATTGAACCAATTCCTGTATTCTTTTCAAGCACAGTTACTCCTGGTAATGTCGAATTGTCTTCAGAGTCTATTACTGATCCTGTAATAGTAACCTGCGCTAATAATAATCCAGGAATAAAAACTTTAATAAAAATTAATATTAAAGTGAGCCTTAATTTTTTTATCATAAAGTATATTTTTTTAAGGTTTTAAATCTTTGTTAAAGATACATTTAAATTTTGTTAAAACAAAGTTAAGTGCATTACAATCAATGCGTTACAAAGGCAAAAAAAGACCTGTAAGGGTTGTTTCAAACGTTTGCAACAAATAGAAAAAAAAGTTATTTTTTTTTTCATTTCTTTTCAATTTTGTTTAGTTTTAATGAAAAAGTTAACCTTTATTTATACCTTAAACAAAAAATTAATAAATTAGTTTATGAGGGGTCATCAGGTAACCATAAAAGATATTGCAAAAATGTTACACATTTCTCCTTCAACTGTCTCCAGAGCGTTGAAGGATCATCCTGATATTAATCCGCAAACCAAGAAGAATGTTCAGGATCTTGCAAAACAAATGAATTATAAACCGAATAAAGTAGCACTCAGTTTATTGCAACAAGAAAGCAAAATTATTGGTGTAATCATTCCGGAAATTATTCATCACTTTTTCTCTACAGTTATTAGTGGTATTGAAAAAGTTGCTAATGATGCAGGATACCATATTATTATTTGTCAATCGAACGAATCTTATTTAAAAGAAGTCGAGAACGTTCAGGCTTTGCTTTCGAGTAATATTGATGGTTTTATAATTTCAATGGCTAAAACAACAACCCGATTTGAGCATTTTAAAAACATTGAAGAAGTTGGTGTCCCTGTGGTTTTCTTCGATCGACCTTGCGAAGAAATAAAAGCTGATAGAGTAATTGTTGAGGATTATAATGGCGCATATAATGCAACAATGCACTTGATCGAAAATAAATGCAAAAATATTGTTCACTTTGCTGGACCGCAAAATCTGGCTATTGGCATTGATCGCCGAAATGGTTTTTTAGATGCCTTAAAAGAAAAAAGATATCCGATACATGATTATACGATTCAATATTGCGATACATTTAAACATGCACAGCATTTAATTCCTGAACTGTTACTTGTGCATCCGGAAATTGATGGTGTTTTTGCCGTTAATGACGAAACGGCTGTTGGTGCTATGATTGCAATTAAAAAGCTAAATAAACAAATTCCTTCAGACATTGCTGTTGCTGGATTTACAAATTCATTTATTTCGTATATGACAGATCCTGAACTTACTACTGTTGACCAAAAAGGTTACGAAATGGGGCAGAGTGCTGCACAGCTATTGCTAAACAGAATGCAAAGCTATGATGATTTTGAACCAGTTACCAAAACATTAAATACTGAGCTGATTATCAGGAAGTCAAGTGTAAGAATTTAATTTTAACATGAGCATTTCCTTCTTAATATTAACTTCTTCATTAAAGCAGCAGTTAGCAGATGATTTTATTATATAACTGCTGGATTTATAATCCTTGATTAATACAAACATACAATCCCAAAAAAGATTCCTGGTTTTGTAAATACTGTACCTGTTGCTATTCTGTAATGCATTATATTTTTGAGGATTTAGCTCTTCTTTTACTAATAAAAGGTATAATATCCGATAAATTTTATTTTTTAATCTTGATTTAATTAAATAAAGGTCTTGTAGAACCGCATTGCTTGGAGGTTTTGTTTTATTTAATGCAAGAATAATTTGGATTTCTACGATATTTTATTATAATGTATACATAACTATTTGTAGAGAAATTCATGCCTGAGAATTAGTCTAGAATTATTATGCTCAAGGATCAGAAGGTTTTTGGCATACAATTTTTAATTGTTTTATCAAAATAGAAAAATATGAATAAAGGATCAGTAATAACACTAAATGAAAAAGCGGTACAAAATAACATTCGGTTTTTAAAGAAAAAAATGGGATCTAAGGTTAGAATATCATCAGTTGTAAAGGCGAATGCCTATGGACATGGTATTGAACAAATTGTACCCTTGTTTCAGAAAGCAGGAATTGATCATTTCTCAGTATTTGATTATAACGAAGCCCTTAGGGTTTCAACAAGTCTTCTCAAGCCTGCATCCATAATGATCATGGGATGGATTGCTGACAATAATATAAAAGACACCATCGAAAAGGGATTTGAATTTTATATTTTCAATATTAAAAGACTCGATCTTGCCCTAAAATATTCGAAACTAATAAAAATAAAAGCTAAAATTCATCTCGAGGTAGAAACAGGAATGCATCGTTCTGGCTTAAATAAAGAAGAATTAAATGCGGCTATAAAAATCATTTTAGATAATATAGATTGTTTTGAATTGGTTGGGTTTTGTACTCATCTTGCTGGAGCAGAAAGTGTATCAAATCATCTTAGAATACAAAAACAGCTTAAGAACTACCAAAAAATGCTATCAATTCTCGAGAGCAACAATCTAAAACCCAACTATAAGCATGTAGCGAATTCGGCGGCAGCATTTGTGTATCCAAAAACAAGAATGGATATGGTTAGAATTGGTATTATGCAATATGGTTTTTGGCCAAGTATGGAAACATTTATCTTTTATGTTAGCAATAAATTAGATAGAAGTGATCCATTGAACAGAATACTTAGCTGGAAAAGTGAAATAATGTCGATTGAAACTGTTAAAACAGGCGAATATATTGGATACGGGATTTCGTATCTTGCACAATCTGATAGAATTACTGCATTAATTCCAATTGGATATTCAATTGGTTATAGCCGCTCATTAAGTAATAAAGGACGGGTTCTCATTGGTGGTCAGCGCTGTGGTGTTATTGGTCTTGTAAATATGAATATGATTATTGCTGATATTACAAATGTGCCTGGGGCAAAAGTGGGCGATGAGGTTGTAATTGTTGGTAAACAGGGCGATCTGGAAATGAAGGTAAGTGCTTTTAGCGACATTAGCAATGAGCTTAATTATGAAGTACTTACACATTTATCATCTGCATTAAAACGAAGCGTAATATAGCAAACAATTAAAATGAAAGAAAAATATTAGATTTAGTTGATAATTTACTTAAATTTTTATTTTCTTCTATACAAAACTTATCTACGGTAGGGCCTTTCCTGGATTTTTAAATTTATTTACATGTAACTTATTCGGGATGCGAATACAATCAGAGCCCCAAAAAAAACTAGTGGTAAATAAGAAATCAAAGTACATTACTATTTTGTAAATCTTGAACAAATGTTTACTTTGTAAAAAATTATTTTTATTTATGAAAGACATTTCAAAGATTCTAAGATTATTAATTAGTCTTGTAATTCTAGTTTTAATCTACCTTACTTTTAACACATCCAATCGCACCAGAGAGACAGTAAAATCAATTAATAAGGTTAATGCAGAACTCAAAATCGTTCAGGATAGTTTGAGAAAAGCACAAGAAACCATTCAACTTACCATGCAAAAAATGGATTTTGCCGAAAACGAGTTGAAATTATTGATGGCTGACCGCGATTTACTTGAACTTGAAGAACAGAAAAAAACAGCCAGAAACTGGGAAGAGCTGCAAAAATTTAAGGATGAAATAAAGCGAATTGAACAAGTTAAAGAAAAATTAAAACAAGAAGCTAACCAATACGAATTATGAAAAAAATAGTATCCCTCCTGATTTTTACATTATTCTTATTTTCAATAACTATTGCTCAAGTTAGTCAATTAAAAACTATTGCTCCATATTTTAGCTTATCAACCAAATCACCCCTGCTAATTAATGCTGGCGATACGTTACTCATTCAGTGCGATTCGGTTTTTCTAATAAATAAAGAAAGATATAAGTTTTATAAAAATATGCATGCGGCTATTCTCAATGAAAATGATTCAACCTGCATTATGTTATTAAATGCGTATGAAATTAAATTAACTGAGCATGAATTGTCGTTTAGAGAATTACTAGAAAATAGTCGTTTGGCCGAGAAAACAACATTAGAACTTTTGGTTTCTACCAAAAACTCACTTTTAAATACTCAAAATACATTAGAGAGTACACAAATTATACTAGAAAATACCCGTAAAAACCTTGAAATTGCTAACAAGCATATTAAAAAGGAGCGCTGGAACACTGCCGGAAAGAAAATTATGATTGGGGTTGGGGGAGTAGCGGTTGGAATAATTACAGGTGTATTGGTTGCAAAATAGTTAAACAATAATTATAATTTTTGGAAAGCAAAGTTAGCGGAAATTAGAAAATTTGTGCTGAAATTTCACTTCTTACAAAAAATTGCTATTGTTTTTCGTTTTGGCTACATTTACATTTGAACAAATCATTTGATATGGTAAAGAAAAACTATGTATTGCCGATTTTAATTATTGGGTTATCTATTGTTTTTGCCTTAATTTCAATTGGAGTTTATTTTACCAGAGGTAAATCTAAATTCTGGATTTCGAAAAAAATGTTGATAGGTTCTTTTTTATTATCACTCACGGCGATAACGAATCATTCATGCACTGGAACTTGTTATGAGGATGAGGATCCATCAAATATTATTAATTTATATGGGGCAGAATATAGTAATAGAATAGTTATTGATATAAACCAAACAACAACCATTACAGGTTGTCTTTATCATAGAAATGATACTGATTATTCATTCATGATAACAGACACTTTAAATATTGACACTATTCAAGTTGGAGATGTAAAACCATTTGATGGAGAATTTAATGAGTATTCCGAAGAAATAATTATCGAACTCGATAGCACTTTACCAACTAACAAGTATTATTTACAACTTTATAAGGGAAAAGCTACAAATCCAGATTATTCAATTGCTTCATTTATTCTCGATTTAAAAAATGAAGATTAAGCTTCCAAATATTAGCTTTGAAGTAAGTCATGAATGCAATCTGAACTGCCTATACTGTTATAATCATTGGAAGTACGATAATAATAAGCTTTTACTCCTTAATTCGTATAAGCAAGCTAAGAAAACATTAAAGAAAATTTTACAAATTGCTGATGTAGAACATATAACATTTACTGGAGGCGAACCATTACAAGCAGAGAGATTCTTAGAATTAGTATTATATACTCGGCTTAAAGGTATTTCGGTATCTATAATAACAAATGGAGTTCAATCTGAAGATGTTTATAAACAACTCGTAGATCTTAAAGTTGATTTGTTCGAGTTGCCTTTGCATTCAGTTTATTCCAAAAATCATGATTATCTGACTCAATATCTGGGCTCATGGGAAAAATCAGTGAGAACAATTAAGCAATTAATTCGATCTAAAGCTGAAGTTATAGCTGTGATCGTACTTACAAAACAAAATTGTAATGAAGTAAGTGAAACATTAAAGTATATTAGTGAATTAGGTGTGCAAAGAGTAATGATAAATAGGTTGAATCTTGGCGGGCAAGGAATTAACTCTATTAAAAAACTTCTTTTGTCAAGAGATGAATTGACAACTGCTTATCACGAAATATCGGATAAAGCCAAGGAATTGAAATTGACTGTTTCCTCAAATGTGGGTACGCCGATATGCGTGTTGGATCCGAAAGATTACAGAGGAATAAGATTTACTTTTTGTTCTTTTGACGTTTTAAAAAGACCAATAACTCTTGATTATACAGGCAATTTAAGATTTTGCAATCATTCTCCTAAGGTTATAGGAAACATTTTTAAAGATAGTTTAGATTCAATTATGAACTCGGACTATGTGTTGCAATGGAAAAAAATAACTCCTGAATTTTGTAAAAACTGCAAGGCTTATGATAAATGCAAAGCTGGTTGCAGAGCTGCTTCAGAACAAATGGGTCTTCCTTTAAATTCTCCTGACCCTATAATTAAATTCATTGCACCAGATATGGAACTATTGAAAATGCTAACCAGAAGCTAATAATGGCTCAAAATGACAATTATCTATTCAATGCGTAACACTGAAAATAGTCATCCTGAGAGATGTCACTCTGAGTCAGTCGAAGAGTATAGAAGGATATCTAAGTGTAAATACTAAAAAATAAAGAACACCGTATCAAAGACGCGATGTTCTTTAAATCTATCATATTTAGTTATTTACTATATTTTTTTGCTTTTAAAATTGTTGCGTATCCTAATCCATCTTCACTTGATTTTAGTCCATATACAAAATGGATATCATTATTTATAGTTTGAACACCACTTGATCTTCCATGAATAGAAACTTCACTATAGTCATCGTTTACTTTTTTCCAAACAGAACCATCATATACGAATACTCCAATTTGGAAATTAATTACGGTAGTACCATTAACAACAGAAGCGATAATATTACCAGAACCATCAGATGTAATTGACATGGGAGTATGCATCAGGCTTCCATCTACAAACAAATTTGTAACAGTTGTTGTAGAAGTCACTTTATATATACCACCAAGGAATCCTGAACTCTGACCAGAACATTTAAAATAGATATCACTACCTGCTTTAATAATATCAAAATCTGATGCTGCGTCTTTTGTCCATTGCAGGTCTAGTTCCCATGAAGAACCATTAAAGTGGCTAATATAGAAAGTTGTTTCTGTTGATTCATTTACATGGCCTTCATACCAAACATACAATATGCCTTCTATGTCTTTTAGCTTTGTATCCGTAAAGAAACCTGAAGCAATAGTGTTTCCAATCTGAACCCATTCAGAACCAGTATATTTGAATACATTGATTTTGTCTTCCTGTTTAATAGTCAAATACAATTCATTACTTAAAACAGCAATATCTAAATAGTTTGGTTTTGTCGTTCCCCATAAAGTAGATGTTGATAAATTTGCTGACCAAGAACCATCGTATTTGTAAACAAATAGTGTATCTGAACTTAAAGCTGCCAGATAAATTATACCTTCAGAAACCGTAAAATCAAATTCATCGATTGAATTATCGCTTAAAAGTTCTGATGGTAAGGTTCCACCAACAATTTCCCATGAAGATCCTGTATTTCTCATTATTGCAGGTGTGCCAGAAAGTCCAGACCAATTATCAAAATATCCTAAGTAAACAGTTGAACCATCTTTACACATTATTGTACCATATTTGGCTCCTGATGAAGATGAATTAATTTCATTGTAATTTAATACATTATAACTAACTGTTTCTATTGAACCATCATCAATATCAATATCATCTTCTGTAATGATTAATGATTGATAAATATAATCAGCACGTCCTCCATCCAAATTACTACCTTCCTCAGATACAATAGTATAAGAATAATGGTATGAAATTTCAAGTTTGTAATCGTAAGGTGCATCTGCGTTTTTATTATAACAGGTAACATAAATTGTTGAATCCATTCCTTCAACTCTATAGTTATTAAGTGATAGACTAACGAAATTTGAAGTGGCAGCCTTAGCCCGATATATGTTTATAGTTCTATAGACTAAATTTGACAAGTTATTGGGCAATGGGTCTTTAATTGTAAAAGTGAAAACTCCATCGTTTTCGGGATTCTCATCGGCTTCGTATTTTACTTTTGCAATTCTGGGTGATGGTGCAAAAATATATCCTGTTTCAACATCACTCCAAGGACTAGCAGATTCGTTTTGTGGATAAGCTCTAATCCTGTACCCATATTCCTGTCCTGGGAGTAGCCTATTATTTGTCAGCCAAATTCCATTATCATCAAAAACTTTATCAGGTACCCAACCTTTTATATAGGCAATTTGCTCCCAACTGCCTGATCCAGGGTTTTTTCTCTGTATTTCATATGCCTCAACTCCTGACGCTTTTTTGTATGTAAGGTGAACTACACCAACATGAGTTCCTTCAGAGGCTGTAAATCCTTTAACTAGTATTTCTTCTTCTTCGCAGGAAACTCCAGCAATTAGAAAAGATACAAGTAACCAAAAAATATATTTATTTTTCATTACAATCTACTTTTACTGCTCAACAATATCTACCCTGCGGTTTTTAGCTTTGCCTTCTTCTGTAGTATTGGTTGCAACGGGAGCCAGTGATGATACCCCATATGCTTTTATCTGCTCGGCCTTAACTGTATATTTTGTGATTAATTCGTTTAATACTGCTTTTGCCCTGTTTTCAGAAAGTGTCATATTTGCTGCAAAATCACCAACATTATCGGTATGGCCAACAATATAAAATTTCTTGGTTGGATTTGCATTCATATAATCAGCAACACTTTTAATTGTTGCACTCGACTCAGGTTTAATATCTGATTTTCCGGTTTCAAAAAGTATATCATAAACAGCAATATGTCCGTCGGTTTGAATTCCTTTAGCAATAAATTCAGCCGATACCATTCCTGTTTCCACTGCTTCTACTTCAACAATATCCTGGGTTATAAGTGTTATATTATCACCAACTACAGTATAGATTATTGCATAAATATCTTTTCCATCTTTATTCCCATGGGCAGCTATAAAAGAATGATTATTCTTCCATATTGGAAAGTTAACACCTAACCCAAATTTTGAATTATTTAGACAAGCGTAATATCCATCAGATGTATAGTATTTTGCATGCCAAGTGTGTGGTCTGTCGCTTACTCCTAATTCCTCATTACCAATTGCGATAAGAATTTTAAAGCCTGCTTTTTTAAATGCAGCTTTGTAATTTTGCAGTACAAATTCAGAGTTATTATCAATTGATGTGGAGTATTGAATTCGGATGACTTTTCCTTCTAAAACTTTTGGATTATCCCAATCAATTGTTCCTTTGTCGCTTACGGGCAGTTTATAAGCACCCCATTTGGTTTCTTTATAGAATTCAATAATAGAACCTTCGAATCGGCTTATGAGAGGATAGTCTTTGCTGTTTTCAATGTCACTTGTTCGTTGTGCATAAATTGGTGTAGAAATTAATAAAAGTCCAATTATGCTAATCATAATTAGTTTTTTCATTTTCTTCTATTTTATGTTATTATTTAAGGTTATGTATAAAAAATAAGCAAGAATGTTGATTATATTATACAAAAATTGTACTGCCGAATATTGGAATTCAACAAGTTATGTAAAAAAGAAAAAATAAGCAAGATATAAGCTAGAATTTAAATTTATAAAATTAAAAAATAGATTTCTTGGTGATCATAAAACCCAACTAGATTTTATTAAACTTAAATTGCTGTTGTAGTCTTTATCAGAAATAACATATTCGGGTTTAGGTTTAAAGCCATCAGGTAATGGCAATCCCATCTTTTTCTCTGCAATAAATAATTCAATTTTGTCTTTTGAATCGCAGTTAAGTGATAATCGACATCCCTTCTCATATATTCCGAAATAGTAAATTGAATAATATTCACTATTACCTATATCATAAAATTCTTTTAAGGTAACAATCTGATTATTAATTTTTAATTCAGACAATAATGCGCTTTTGTGTATAAATATTTCGAAGTATTGGGCATCTCTGTTGGATTTTATGCAAAGTTCAACCTTTCTGCCGTTAAAGGTAGTTGAGTCTGATTCAATGAATATTTCAGGTCTTGGCATATCAAGTATAGGTGCTGAATCAACTAATCGTAATTTCTCGGAAAATGGATAGATTTCAGTAAGTGCTTTTTTCTCTGCTTCAGTAAAAAACTGTTGATTCCATTCGTCGGTTTTAAGGTTCTCAGAAACCCAATATGCCTTGTTATTATCAGTATCTAAACAATACATCACATTGCTAAGTAGGGGCTGTTTTTCTGAATACTTAGATGTAATATGGCCTGTAATCAGAAATACAATTCCGATTAATAAGGCACCAAAAGTCAGAAGCCATTTTCTGTAATTAATAAAAGAACCAAGTACCATTAAAAGATATCCTGAAAGTATTACGGTTAATATAACTCCTGCAAATATCAATTTAAGTCCAAAAACTACATAAAACAATTTGATCAAAGGCACAAAGAGGCTTATAACAGGAATAAGCATTATAAATTGAATAGTGTAAAAAATCTTTTTAGAATGTTTTTCATCAAAATTCATTAGAAAACAAATAATATTCGCCAGAATAATAAATATAAGCGGAATAATAAAAAGGTATGATCCTGTAGGAAAATATTTTTGAAGTGCAAACATGGCAACAAAGCTCACAAAAAGAGAACCTGCAAATAAATTATCGAGTCCTGGTTTTTTATTTAGAAGTGTATAAACAAATGCAAAAATCGCAACCGAAAAGGCTGTAAATGCAACAAAATAATGTTTTATATTGTAAAAATTCCAGTAATAATGAAGTGTGTAATGTGGATATTTTTTAATTATTCCTTTTTGCAGCAGATAAGCAAACCCAACAATTAAAGCAAGTGAAATTATAAAAACAAAGATTCCAAGAATAACTTTTAATGGAGTAATTCTCCTTTTTCGTATGCCTATAAAAATATAAAAGGCAAATAAAAGCGAAACAAAAATTAATAAAACAATATTCAGGCTTACTGGGTAAAGAACCATCATATACCCAAAGATATTAAAGAATACAACATCCTTTGATTTGGTTTGCGAAATATCAATATTTCCAAAATGCTTTGCGATACCCATAATATAACTACCATGATGCTGCATGCTGGCTAAACTAAGATTCTCGGGTTTGTCTGTTGGGCTATGATAGGTTGCATAACCATCGGTAAGCGCTGTATTAAATCCGGAAATGCCATTCTTTTTAAAAATAGTAAAGTCGGTATCATTAGGCAGAATTTTATAAACTTCATATGCTATAGAGTGAGCGATTGGGTATGGAACAGCTTTAATAAATTCACGCATTATCCATCCATTTTCAGGGCTAACTTCAAATGTAATACTTGGCCCTTTATTTCCTCTGGCTTCAATATTTAATACAATACCAATTTTATCTGTAAGCTGATTTTCATCAACAAAAGCTTTTGCTCCAAGTAAACCAACTTCTTCGGCATCGGTAAACAGAAAAATAATATCGTTTTTAGTTATAGTATTTTGCTTTAATGCTCTTGCTGCTTCGAGCATTGCAGCAACAGCCGAGCCATCATCTGCTGCGCCTGGTGTATTTGGCTGTGAATCATAATGTCCTACAATTAGAACTGATTTCTTGCTTTCGTTACCCTTTATTGTAGCAATTATGTTTTGAACAAATCCAGCTCTAGCTACTCCTCTGAATTCATATATGGCTGTAGTTTGCTGTATTTGTGTTTCCACTCCAAGTTTCAGTAATTCACTTTGAATATATTGTCTCACTTTTGAGTGCTCCTCTGTCCCAATCATATGTGGGCTTTGAGCAATGTTTTTTATGTGTTCGTACGCTCTTTCAGCCGAAAATTCTTTACTATCAGCAGTTGCAGGAACAGATTTTGGTGCTCTTAATAACATTAACGAAAGAGCTATAATTCCTGCAACAGCAATTATGAATAATAGATTGAATGATGATTGCTTTTTCATTTTGATTCATATTTAATACCTTCACAAATTACAAAAATGTTATTTATAAACCTTATTTATATTAAGTTTTAAAAACATGTCTATTTTATAAATATCTTTATTTCTGTATTTACAAACCAGTAAAAAATATTAAAGTAATTTTTAAGGAGTCTCAACTAAAAACAGGAAGAATAGAAATTATTATTCTATTCTTCCTGATTCATTTATTCATATCTTAAGCTTTCGGTTGGATTTTTAATGGACGCCCTATATGCCTGTGCAAAAACAGTAATAATTGCAACTACAAAAGTTAATATGGCTGCCAGAGCAAAAATATAAACTGATAGATTTACTTTATATGTGAAAGATTCTAACCATTTACTTGCAAAGTAATATGATATTGGCCAAGCAATGATGTTGCTTAATAATACCCACTTAATAAAATCTTTTTCTAATATAAAAATAATACTTGTTGTTGAACTTCCTAATGCTTTTCTTATTCCAATTTCTTTAGTTCTTTGTTCTGCGGCATAGGCGGATAGCCCAAATAATCCTAGACATGAAAGGAAAATTGCTAAAATTGCGAAATAATCAAATATTTGACCAATACGTTTCTCATTCGTATATAATTCATTGTAACGATCAGTCATAAGTCGGTATGAGAATGAATAGTTAGGAAAATTTTTATTTATTTTATCATTAATTTTACTGATTGTTGTTTTTAAGTTGCTGTCGTTTATTTTTAAAATTAAATTTCCAGAAGACTTACCTCTATATAAAATCAAAGGACCAATAGCAGAATGAATAGATTGAAAATGAAAATCTTTTACAACTGCAATAATTTTACCAGGGCCTCTAGCAAAATTTATTTCGGTTCCTAATGGCTCGGCCAAACCCATTTGTTTTGCTGCAGATTCATTTATTATATATGATGCAGTATCCATTTCATATATTTCGCTGAAATTCCTTCCTTCTATTAATTTTAATCCAAGAGCAGGAATAAAATCATTATCCACCTGACACATATTTGTTAGGTAACGTACTTCTGGATCTTTTTCAGGCCAATTTCCACCATATGTACCTTCTATTATTTGAATAGGCAGACTCGACGCTGAAGTAACAAATTGCACATCGGGAACCTCAAGCAATGCACTTTTAATATTGTAATAATCATTTGTTATATCTCCTCCTAATTCAATTGAAATTAAATTATTAAGTTCATAACCAAGATCTTTATTTTGAATATAATGCATTTGCGATTTAACAAGAATTGAAAATATAATTAGGGCTATGGATATTGAGAATTGAGTTATAACTAATACTTGTCTAAATAATTTTCCTTTTTTCCCACGTACAACCTCCTTTGATAAAATTTGAGTGCTTTTTATTTTAGATAAATAAATAGCTGTATAACTTCCCGAAATCAATCCTGTTATAATAGTTATAGCAATTAACCAACCAATTTCCTTATATGAAAATACTTTCATGGTTATTTCTTTTTGGCTTATATTATTGAATGCTGGTAACATGAAATCTACAAAAAGAAGTGCAAATAGTAGAGCAATAAAAGCAATAAATAATGATTCACCCAAATACTGGATAATTAGCTGACTCCTGGTTGCACCAACAACTTTTCTAATACCAACATCTGTTAACCTTTTAGTTGCTTTTGCTGTTGAAAGATTCATAAAATTAATACAAGCAATGATCAGAATAAAGATTGAAACAATTGCAAAAATTAAAACATACTTAATATCACCAAGTTTTGCATATAGCTCCTTTAAATGACCTGATTTTAAATGAATATCTGATATAGGTTGAATTCCAAATTTTACGTCCTTTCCATCTTCTCCAGCTATTTTTGTAAAATAATTTTCAATTCTCTTGGCTACTGTATCTCGATTAGCATTATTGGCAATTTTTATATATGGAAAACACATAAAAGTACCCCAGTCATTTTCTGAAAATTTTATGCGTTGAATCGATTTATAATTTATAATGTAATCAAAACTGATATGTGAGTTTTTCGGAATATTTTCTAGAATACCTGATACTATATAATCATTTTCTAGGTTAACATTTACTGTTTTACCCAGAGGGTCTTCTTTACCAAAAAGTTTTTCTGCAGTTTTTTGTGTTAAAATAATTTCATTTAAATCGGATAGTAAACTATCCTTTTGCTTTGCTAATATTTTAAAGCTAAATATGTTAAAGAAATCTTTTGTTGTGCTCAGTCCTTCAATATTATTAAAAGTATTATTTTCAACCTTTAAAAGTGCTGATGAACCCAATAAATTGCAAGATTCAATTATTTCTGGATAATCAGTTTTTAAAGCTTGGGCTAATGGAAGTGGTCCAACAGCAGCTTGCATGGTTGGTAACTTAGCAATTATTCGATATATATCTTCAGAATCTTGATGGAATCTATCAAAGCTTAATTCGTCATAAACCCACAACATAATGAGTATAGAGCAACTCATTCCAATTGCTAAACCAATTATATTTATTCCCGAATAAAATAAATCTCGCTTTATATTTCGTATAGCAGTTATGATATAATTTTTAAACATAGCACAATTTTTTATTGTTAATAATAACACATTACAACCAATTTAAATGCCATTGTTGTTAATGTGTTGTAATTTAAGGCTATAGGTAATTGTTATGTAAGATAAATTAATTTAGACTGTCCACGAGCAAACACAAAACTGTCCATAAGTGGACATGTGTGGTTTTTTAATTATCTTTGTTAAAGAATACAAAGTACTAACATATTATGAATGATCAAAACAATAAAATACTAATCGTAGATGATGATGAACATATTCTTTTAAGTTTAAGGGTTTTATTAGAGCCTGAATTTGGTGAAATTTTATGTTTAAAAGATCCTAATCAGATTCCTCTAATTCTTAAAGATTATCATGTTGATATTATTCTTCTTGATATGAATTATACTCAAGGAGAAACTAGTGGAAAGGAAGGAATTAAATGGTTAAAGGAGATTTTAAATATAGATCCAGATATAAATGTTTTGCTCATAACTGCATATGGAGATTTAAATATAGCTGTAAATGCACTAAAATATGGCGCAATTGATTTTATCGTTAAGCCTTGGAATAATGAAAAGTTAGTTGCTACAATCAACGCAATTTTGCAGTATAGTCTAAATAAACGTGAAGTAAAAAAGTTAAAATCAAAGCAAAGAGCCCTGATAACTGCATTTGAAACAGAAGTTCCTGAAATTATTGGCACATCAGCAGTTATGAAAGATTTGTTCAAACTCATAGATAAAGTGGCCCCGGCGGATGCAAATGTTCTAATTCAAGGAGAAAATGGCACAGGCAAAGAATTGTTTGCACGTGCAATACACAAAAGATCTCAAAGATCAGAAAATCCTTTTATTAATGTTGATTTGGGTGCATTAACTGAGACGCTATTTGAAAGTGAGATGTTTGGTCATAAAAAAGGCGCATTTACAGATGCAAAGGAAGATAGAATAGGGCGTTTTGAAGCTGGAAGTGGCGGTACTATTTTTTTAGACGAAATTGCAAATTTACCATTAGCACAACAATCAAAACTTTTATCGGTAATTCAAAATAGGGAAGTATTTCCTGTTGGTAGTAATAAAGCAGTAAAAATTGATGTAAGATTAATTTGTGGAACCAATGTTTCTTTAAAAGAGTTGGTAGCAAATAATATGTTTCGTCAGGATTTAATCTATAGAATTAACACTGTTGAAATTAATATTCCAGCACTTCGCGAAAGAATTGAAGATATTCCATTATTGGCAAATCATTTTATAGAAAAATATTGTAAAAAATATAGAAGAACAATCATTAAATTGCCTGAATATGTTGTAAGAAAATTACAAAAGTACCATTGGCCTGGAAATGTAAGGGAACTGCAACACTCGATTGAAAGAGCTATTATATTAACAAGCGATAATATTTTTAAATCTTCTGACTTTGACTTTTTAGAAGGTAAAGAATTCAATCAAAATCCATTTGAGAATTATAATTTAGAAGATTTAGAAAAATGGGCTACCACTAATTGTTTAAAAAAGCATTCAGGAAATGTTTCACGAGCAGCAAAGGAATTGGGCCTGACAAGAGGTGCATTATATCGTAGAATTGAAAAATATGGAATTTAAAAATTACAAACTGAGTTTTGTATTTCGAATTGCTATTCTGGTAGTCGCGTTGATTGCTTTAGTCTATTCAGCCTTCATTTTAAGAAATTTTATGAGGAGTTTATTCTCTTTCATTTTTTCTGTAATTAGTATTTTGGAGTTTTTTCATTTTCTAAATAAAATGAATCGGGAATTTAATTCTTTTCTTCAATCGTTAATATATGAAGATTTTACAAATTATTACAATAAGAAATATGATTCAACAGGAGTCTATAATTTATTTAATCAACTGAATGAAAAATATAGAAAGATAAGTTTTGAGAAAGAAGTACAACATTCATTTATTCAAACTATTATTGAGCATATTTCGGTTGGTATTTTTGTTATAAACGAAAATAGGGAAGTTGTTTTATTTAACAATAATTTACTTCGAATATTTAAACTCAGAAAATTAAAAACAATAGATGAACTCATAAAAAAGTATCCTTTAATAAAAGAAAAATTATCAAATTTAAAGCCAGGTAAACCAGAGTTAGTTGAATTGGTTATTGATGGAGAATTACTTAAACTATCGCTGAGTATTTCGAAATTTAAGTTGGAAGAGGTTGCTTACAATTTAATATCAATTCAAGATATAAATGTTGAGTTAGATGAACAGGAACTTAATGCATGGCAAAAGTTAATTCGTGTTTTAACTCACGAAATAATGAACTCAGTAACACCAATTAGTTCTTTATCATCAAGCTTAAACAACTTGCTTTCGAAAAATGTAAAAAACAATCATATTGATCAAAAAAATCTTGATTATCTAATAAGTGGTCTTAATGCTGTGCAAGACAGAAGTGAGAGTTTGTTGAAATTTACTGAATCGTATAAAAAATTAACCCAAATTCAACATCCAGATTATTCAAAAATGAATGTTCCATTATTATTAGAAAAGGTTTTAATGTTATATAAAACAGATATTGACAGATTGGGCATAAATGTTACACTTTCTTTTGATTATGATTTGGAATTATTAGCCGATAAATTATTAATTGAGCAAGTTTTAATAAATTTGGTTAAAAATGCAATTGAAGTTCTCGAAAATGTAACGAATCCAATATTGAAATTAAAATATTTCAAGGATAATGAGAGTCTAACCATACAAATTATTGATAATGGACCAGGAATTCAAGAAGATAAAATTGATAAGATATTTATTCCATTTTTTACAACAAAAGAAAAGGGTTCAGGTATTGGTTTGAGCTTTGCACGTCAGGTTATGCGATTACATAGAGGAAATATATTGGTTAAGTCAGTACCTAATGAAACTACTTTTTCTTTAAGGTTTTAAGATATATAAGCTAAGGGAAAATTTAAATTCAATAATTATGATAAAATTAATTAACTCTCCATCAATAATTAAAGCGACCGGAACAAAAGAGAAAATTATTGAGGAGTATTTTGGTAGAGTAAATTCACATACAAACCAAATAAGTATTGCCTTTATGAAAAGCCCCGAAGGATGGGAAGAACCTGGTCAGTGTCCCGAATTTGATGAATATACTGTTGTTCTTAAAGGAGCTTTAAAAGCAAAGACTAAATCAACCGAGTTTATTATTAGAGATGGCCAGGCGATTTTTGTAGAAAAGAACGAATGGATTCAGTACAGTTCCCCATTTAAAGGTGGAGCAGAATACATTGCGGTTTGTTTGCCTGCGTTCTCGCCTGATACAGTTCATCGCGATGAATAGAAGCTAATTTAAAAATCTTACAAAAAATGAAATACTTTCAATCAATATTTGTTATGGTCTTATTCGGATTTTGTAGTTCCGAAACTGATGATAAACCGCAATTTAAGATTGATTGCACTTTTGAATCTTTTGCTGATTTTAAATCAGAGCTTACTAGAATTGCAGCAATTAAATCAGAAGATGACAGAGAGTTGTTCTTAACAGAATTATGGGATACGTTAAAGAATAGAAATCAAATTCCTTTTATTTTTGGAGATTCGATTGCATTCTTATATAAAGGGGAAGCAAATTCTGTTAGCTGGGCTGGTGATTTTAATGGTTGGGATCCTACTATGGATGGTTACCAAGGATCAAAAGTAGGTTTGAGCAATATATGGATTGCTGAACAAAAATTCCCAAGTGATGCTCGTTTAGATTACAAAATTGTGGTAAATAACAACTGGATTCTCGATCCGGCAAATTCATTTACTCAAATGAGTGGATTTGGACCAAATTCAGAATTAAGAATGCCCGGTTGGATTTATCCTCAGGAAACTATATTGCAAGCAGGAGCAACCAGGGGAACATTAAGCGATAATATTACTATTGTAAGTAATGCATCAAATCTTAATTATTCAGTTCAATATAAAGTTTATACTCCCTATGGATATGATGAATTGATTAATTTACCTGTTATTTATGTTACCGATGGACATGAGTATTCCGATAATGCTAAGGGTTCAATGATTATTGTGCTTGATAATTTGATTTTCTCTGGCCTGATTGATCCTGTTATTGCTATATTTATTGATCCTCGTAATCCTTCTAATTTAAGTCAGAATAGGCGAATGGACGAATATAGGGCTAATATAAAATTTGCAAATTTTGTTGCTGATGAGCTTGCTCCGGTTATTGATTCAAATTATAAAACAAATACAAGTGCCGATGCAAGGGCAATTCTTGGAACTTCACTCGGTGGATGGAACTCGGCTTATTTTGGTTATGCACGCAACGATAAATTTCATTTAATAGGAATACATTCACCTGCCTTTGATGAGACAATTATTCAGAATTACAATAATTCTGCTTTAATGCCATTAAAGATTTATATGAGTACAGGTGTTATATACGATACTCAAAACCAGGCCAGATCAATGAAAATTGTCATGGAAAACAAAGGCTATGCGCTTCTTTATAAAGAAGTAAACGAAGGCCATTCATGGGGAAACTGGCGGGCTTTAATAGACGAACCTTTGATGTATTTTTTCGGGAAATATAAATATTAAAAACGTATTCCGATAACAAGTATATCATCAATCTGGTATTCATCACCTTTCCATTTATCGAATGTTTTTTCAATAATCTGACCTTGTTCAATCATGGGTTTATCATTAATTTCGATAAACATCTTCTTCATACTGGTGCTTTTAAATTTTGTAACTGTTGGGCCTCCAAACTGGTCAACATATCCATCGGAGAAAATATAAATTGTATCGTCCTTTTGAATCTTTATTTCGTAATTAGTAAAAGTCTCTTTCTCGACATGATAAATGCCAATAGGCATGCGATCGGCCTTGTACTCTTCTAATGCTCCTTTTCTAACAAGATATAACGAATTAAAAGCACCTGAATACTCAAGTAGGTTTTTATCTTTATGAAGAATACATAGTGCTATATCCATACCATCTTTGGTTTCACCCTCTTTACCTGTCTGGTGTAACGAGAATTTTATTTTCTCTCGCAATAAATTTAATACTTGATTAGCAGTGAGGTTATTTGTTGTATGAGCAACTATTTCATTAAGCGAAGAAATTCCTAACATGCTCATAAAGGCACCCGGTACTCCATGCCCTGTACAATCTGCTGCAGCAAAGTAAACCTTATCTTTGTTTTCTGCAATCCAATAAAAATCACCACTTACTATATCACGAGGTCGGTAAAATATAAAATGATCAGCAAAGGTTTTATTAAAATGTTCGCGTAATGGGAGCATAGCTCTTTGTATCCGACTTGCATAAGTTATACTGTCAGTAATTTCTTCTTTCTGCCGCATAATTTCATCATTACTTTTGGCTAATTCATCCCGTTGAACTTCTATTTCTTCTTTTTGTTCCTGTATTTCAATAGTTCGTTCTTTAACTTTTTGCTCAAGTATCCTCTTGTCATTTTGTAATTTTCGTTCTCTAACTTTTGCAACAAAATAGAATAAAATAATTATAGAAATTGCAATAAGTATATAGAACCAAGCACTTTGAGTAAATGGAGCTTTAAGCTTAAAACTAAGGCTTTTTTCTTCACTAATGTTACCCCAAACATCTTTTGCTCGCACCCGGATTATATAATCACCTGGCTTTAGAATAAGGTTAATAATGGTGCTGGTCGACCACTTAGACCAATCGCTCATTAATCCGTCAACAAAATACTGGTAATGGGTTGAATTCTGCTTAACATAATAAGGAGCAACAATATTAAAATATAGTGCATTGTTTCTGGCATCAAAAACCAAATCAGAAATTTCAAAGCTAACACCTTCTTCATTAGTTATTTGTTTAAAATAAACAATAAAATCAGGATTTACTTTTTCTTTAGTTTTTGATATTTTTACTAGTTGATTATTTTCTGAAATAACCCAAATATTATTCGTTGGATCTACATATAGCGAGTTTATATCTGTAAATATTTTTAGGAATTTCTGAGTTTCTTCCTGCCAGGGCTTCTCATCCGACAAGCAAACCCATTCATTGTCTTGTTTTATCCAAGGAAGCCCATGCTGATTAAGGATAAATTGTATTCTTGTTTTGTCTTTCCATATTTCCTGTTTATAGGTTAAAAATGAATCAGATGCTATATTATGATAATACAATCCCGATTCTAAGAACAAAACAATAGTATTGTTTACATTTTGAAGATAATATTTCTCAGGAAAAGGAGTGTTTATTTTATATGTTTTTAATGCTTTTGGGAGACTGCTATCATCTATTAAAAAAGAATAAATAGCATCGTCGCTGCCTAACCAAAGGTGATAATCATCAGTTAAGGCAATGGAGTATATTGGCTCACTAAAATCAACAAGATTATAAACTGGTACCCATTTACTTTCTTTTTCAACAACCGAGAAAATACCCTTGTTAGTAGCTATTAAATAAAAATTACTTTTTGTTTTTCGGCTAATCTGATTTATATATCTGTTTTTTACAATTGTTTCAGCCTTATGATTAGTTATTTGAAATAATCCACTATTAGTTGCAGCCAAAATACCTTTTTCAGTAGAAACAAGTTGTTTGGTTTTTTCATTCAATCCATCTACTTTTTTAAAAACATAATTAATGGACTTAAGTGTTGATACTGTTTTTTTTATATATTTTGGTTGAGTTTTAATAGTTTTTGTTGTTGATGTAGCTGTTTCTGCTGGTTTTTCTTCAGATGTTGTTGTTTCTTCAATTGCTTTATTCTTCTTACCAAAGAGTTTCGAAAAGAATCTTTTTGATGATTTTTGTTCTTCAGCTTTAACTCCTGCAGCTTGGTCATCTTTAGTTGATGTGGGAGTAATTCTGATTTTATCTTCAACGGGTTTTGTTTTTACCAAAACCTGAATGTCAGCGTAATCTTTAACTTGTGTGAGATAATAAACACCTTCACTGGTTGCTACATATAATTCATTGTTATGCCATAATGTGGTAATAAGATTTCCTTTTAACCCAGGATAGGTATTGAAATTCTGTAACGGGAGTTTAAGATCAATCCTGCTAACTCCATATTCATGAGCAACCCATAACCCATTGTTGTTATCAAGAGCAAATGAATAAATTTCATCATCTGGGAGTCCATTTTGATAATTAATTGTATAAACAATTTTACCAGTCTTTTTATTTACAATTTCAACACCTCCAATAAGGGTTGCAAAAGCATATAAACTGTCCGAGATTACTATACCTTCAGAAAGAATGCTTTCTTGGAGATATCCTTCATCTTTAATCTCGTAATCGTAATACTTAATTCCATCAAAAAGAAACAGCTTGCTTTCGTCTGTTCCAACCAGAACTCTTTCGTCGTTGTATGGTAGTTTAAATAATATTTCATTGTTCTGCGTTAGATAACCTGTAACAATAGGAAAGAGCGTATCACTTTCTAGACGATATAATCCTTCATCAAATACATTTATAAACGTATTTTTTGGAGTAAAAAAAAGTCCTGTAAAGGGATTCTGGCTTTTGGAGTACCATCTTACAAATTTTTCCTGATCGTCTAACTGATGGCGTGTAATAGAATTCTCACCATAAAAAAAGATGGTTGAATCGGTAAATATAATTTTTGTAATAACTCCAATATCTGCCGAATCTTTTGATAATGAGATGTATTGATAAGTGCCTTTCAGATCTTTTTGCAAATATCCATAATTATTGTTTGTACCTACATAAACAATATTGTTTTTCGGGTTTTTTCTAATGGTAAATGGAATATATGGTAATCTTATTAAATCCCAGTTATTTCCATCAAAAATGATAATACCGCGACGATTGGCAAAAAGCATATTGTTGTCATTGTCCTGACAAATAGACCAGTTTTGGTTTTCTATTTCTCTTATTTCTTTAAAGTGGGTAATAAAAGGCGTTCCATTCTGTCCAAAGCTTTTTCCAATATTCAAAAGCAATATAAGAAGGCTTATGTAAAAGTATGATTTTGCTGACATATGATAGAATATTTAGAAACCGATAAGTTACTAAAAAAACTTATAGTACAAGGTTGAAGTATAAATATTTTTTTGTATTAGGTTCTTATTTGCTTAATTATTTTTTTGATTCTGGTTTTTTGAGAATCTTTTTCTATTTCTTCTAGCCTTTCCTCAAGCAAACCAACGAATTGTGTTGTATTACAGGAGTTTGCTGCAATTAAAGTTTTCTCTGCATACATGGGAAGTTGCTTAACCGGACATCTTTTTAATTGTTCCATTAATAGAGGAAAGGTAACGTCAGAATATTGTTTAAAAGTTGAAAGTTTCGCCAATATCCCAACTCCACAGTCAATTGTTATTACCGATCCTTTTTCAATCGTTGATATTAGTTGAGGAAGTAAACTGAAAACTTCATTATGTTTTTCGAAACTAATTGTGTCGATTGCAATCATAGCTCCCCAAATCAAACGGTTATTTTTTGAGGCTAATAAATCAGCAAATTCCCTGTAATAAGGTGCAATAAGATCAGCTGAGCCGCCCAGACCAATTTCGTATAAAACCTTGATACAATCGCTTTGGATGTTTTTATCCTTGTTTTTTAGATTCTCAACAAGTTCTTTAACCCAATCTTTTCTTTTGGTGAGTATAATTTCTTTGGCCAAAGCTTTATTTGGCTCATCATCTCTTCGGTTTATTTTTGAGGCGATTAAATCTAATGCTCCCATGATTAGATCAATTTAAAACTAAAACTTGCTTACTATATTTTTATTCTGATGATTACAAATGTCCTTCCCCTCAGGCTGATACAAAAATTCTATTCGAAGTTTATAATACTCCACAATTTTTCCTCGTACCATTTTCAGGGTGCTGTTAATCATTTTGTTATCTTCTGTAAACGGTTCGCCAAGCACAGCTATAGCAGCTGGTAACCATCGTTCAGTAAACATTCCTTCAAATTTGCCTCCTTTTTTGTACTCATCGATCTCTGATTGTATTTTTTTGAGTGCAAGCTCTTGTCCTTTTTCTGTTTCAAAATCTAAATTATTTTCTGTAAGATATTTTCTTAAGGCTTCTTTATTGGCCACTATTAATCCAACAGTATACGGATTCTGATTATTATACAACATGCATTGATCAACGTATTTAGAGTGTTGCACAAGGGTTTCTTCAATCGACTCCGGGCTATACTTTTCTCCATCATTAGCAATTAATAAGCTTTTAAATCGACCCATTACAAATAAAAAACCATCTTTATCCATATATCCCATGTCGCCAGTATATAGCCAGCCATTCTTTAAAGTTTCCTGGGTTGCTTTATCGTTTTTCCAGTATCCAACCATAACATTTTCGCCCTTAACAATGATTTCACCTTTCTCGCCAATTGGCAATTCGTTTCCATTATCATCAATTATTTTTAACTCAAGATTTTTAACAAGGTATCCAGATGAGCCTAACTTATGCTTTCGTTTCGAGTTTGACGAAATAATTGGTGCTGCTTCTGATAATCCATAACCCTGGAACATTGGCATGCCTATAGCATAAAAGAATTTTTGTATTTCAATGTCAAGTAATGCCCCACCACCAATAAAAAAGTCGAGTCCACCACCAAACCCCTCTCTAACTTTACTAAATAGTATCTTATCGAACAATTTGAGAAGAGGTTTTTTTACAAAATGTAGCCCTTGTCCTTTTTTAAATCCATTGCCGTTATAACTATATGCCATATTCAGAGCGTTATTAAATAGTTTTTCGACTTTTGGGCCTTTTTCCTGAATTCCTTTTTCTATGTTCTTTTTAAAATTGCTGGCTAATGCAGGTACACTTAATAAAATATTAGGTTTAATCTCTTTTATATTGATAGGTATATTTTTTAAGGTATCCATTCCCGATTTACCCGATTGAACAAAAGCCATGCTGGCGCCATATGCAATAAAACTATAGATGCCTGCTGTATGAGCAAAACTATGATCTAATGGCAAAATTAATAAGGTTTTATAATGCTCCGGAATTGTCATTAAGCTACAAGCTTGCTCAACATTGGCTGTATAATTGCGATGAGTTAACATAATCCCCTTCGGATCAGCCGTTGTTCCTGATGTGTAGCTTATGTTTGCCAGATCTTCCGGTTTTACTGAAAGTATTGCTTCTTCTACATCTTTGCTATTGGTTTTTAAAAAATTTTCGCCTAGTTTAAAAACTTCATTAATACATATTTCATCTGCTTCGTATTCTTCTTGTGGATCAAGATAAATAACCAATTCAAGGTCGGGGAGGTTATCTTTTATCTGTTTTATTTTTTTAGACTGGCCTCCTGATACAAAAATCATTCGTGTTCCTGAATGTTCCAACCTGAATTTTAGCTCCGTTGCAGCCTCAAGTTTTATTGATAAGGGAACATTAATAGCTCCAGTATATAAAACAGCAAGTTCGCTAATAACCCAGTAGTTTCTGCCCTCCGAAAGTAATGCAACGCGATCGCCCTTTTTAATTTTTAGATTTAATAATCCTGCAGCCAAAAGCCTTACCTGATCTCTTGTTTGTTTATAACTGGTTGATTCGTATGTATCAGTCTTCTTTTCCCAAAGTAGTGGGTTGGAATAATGTTTATTAACGTTTTGTTCGAAAAGATCTATAATTGTTGTCATAGAGTGTTTTTTTAAAATTTGAAACGACAATTTATAAAAAACAAATCAGATTGGCATCAATAAACCTGTCAATTTATGAACTATGATTTGGTTTAGTTCATTAAAATGGTATTTATATATACCTAGTATGTTGAAAACGAATATTTAGCAATTATACTAAAAACAATAGGAGAGGAGAAGCTCTGATTTGTAATAAATTAGTTATTAACAATTTGTAATTGCAACAAAGGTTAGACCATCTGATTTTGTTCAGAATTATTGATTTTATTTTGATAATCAAGCTTTTTTTTATATATCTTTGTTATTATTAACATTGCAAACCCTAAAAAATCCTGATATTATGAAAAAAATCGTTTTAATTTTAACTGTTTTGGTTCTTTTTTCCTCAGGATGTAAGTTTTTTGGAAAGAAGAAAGAGCAAGAAAAAGCACGGATTGAGCAAATGAAGAAAGATAGTATTCAAAAAGCTCAAAAAGCTGCTAAAGATTTAGAACTTAAAAAAGCACAAGAAGAAAAGGCTAAACAAGAAGCTATTGCCAGAGCCGAAGAAGAACGCCAACGATTATACAAATTCCATATCATTGTTGGAAGCTTTAAAACACCAAAATATGCTGCTGCATATAAAGACTTTATTGGACAAAAAGGTTATCAAACCGAAATTCTTGTTAATCGTTACAAATTCGAAATGATAAGCATTGGTGCATACAAATCATGGGGCGAAGCTATTAAAGATTTGCAAAAAGCTCGTGAGGCAGTGGAGGCCACATCTTGGATTTATATTAAAGGACAATAATCTAGTCAGAGAAATAATAAAAGAGGCTGTCTCAAAAGGACAGCTTCTTTTTTTTTGTTAATAATTTAGGATAGATTTATTTTGTTATAATTAAGATATTCAGTATCTTAGAGAAACAAAATGAATATGA
>Ga0209319_1000184_pt1 | contig 102754 bp, 125 predicted proteins | sample RifGroE2_FD_184000 | JGI IMG/M metagenome (GOLD analysis project Ga0209319, IMG submission 184000) | Groundwater microbial communities from Rifle, Colorado - Groundwater E2 (SPAdes) (version 2) | ecosystem: Environmental > Aquatic > Deep subsurface > Groundwater | place: Rifle, Colorado... | reverse complement strand
ATCAAATTATTCATTACATATCAGAGATAGATGGAAGTATATTGTAGTAAATGTGCAACAACAGGCAGCTGCACAAGAAGGTGTAGAAAATGCCGCTGCTAATATGATCAGACCATCAGCGAATGGATTAGGAGATAACAAGCTAACTGGCAGAGATTGTGATATGATGCTTGGATTATTTGCTCCTATTAGATTCAGACGTGCTGAATGGGAAGGTTATGATATCAAAAGGCTCAGAGATGCTTATAGAGAATTATCTGTCATATTAAACAGAAGAGGTAGTGCAGTCCTAACAGACGTGTACTTTGATGGTTGTGTAAACTATTTTGCCGAATTGCCTACCTCAAATAAAATGACACCAGAAATGTATAAAGCTGTCGAAGAGCGTAGAGTAAGACCTTAATGTTAGTAAAACTTAATATAAAATTAACATTAACTTAACACGCTTTTCATTTATTCTATTTATCTTTAGGAATTAAATTTAAAAATTATGAATAAAGAGAATGTATTAGTTAAAATTTATGAATTAAGAGATCCTAGAGACTTAAAATGTAGCCCTAGATATATTGGAATTACAGTAAAAAAATTAGAATATAGACTAAGTTTACATTTAAATAAAAAAGGACTGCAAATAAAAACATATAAAAACAATTGGATAAAGTCTTTACTAGAAGAAAATATTAAACCGACTATACACTTGATTGAAGAAATTCAAGGTTGGGAATACGCTTGTAAAGTTGAAAAATATTGGATTAAAGAATTCAAGAAACAAAATTATAAGCTTACCAACGGTACTCTAGGCGGTGAAGGTGGAGGAGGGTGTGGTAGAATATGGACAAAAGAAAGTAAAGAAAAAGCAAGTAAAACAAGAATAAAATTACTTTTAAATGGTAAGTTAACAATACATAGAAAACCACACTCTGAAGAAGCTAAAAGAAAAATGTCTGAAAGTCACAAAGGAAAAGTCTTTTCTGAAGAGTATAGAAAAAATATATCCATTGCTAAAAAAGGAACAGTATGCCAAGAAAATAAAAAATTACGACAAAAAGAAAATAGATCTGAACCAATGATTGTAAAATATGATAATGGAATTATAAAAGAATTTTCTAGTGGTGCAGATTGTCGTAAAAGCTTAAAAATAGCTGAAATTACTTATTATAAATGCCTAAAATCTAATGGTTATTTAAAAAAGAAAAAACTTACAATCTCTTTTAAAAATCCAAGAAAAAGAACTTCATTTAAGTTAAACGAATAATAAAACAATGAAAAAAGTATGTACAACAACATTAGCCTTACTACTCACAGTCCCCCTATTTGCCCCTAATCCCGGAGAAGATATTATGACTATTTGTGCTCCTACTCCTATTAAATATAATATGGAGTTAGAGAATAGGAAGATCAGAATATTTTCTGCAATTTGGGCAGTAGAACACCCAAAAACAAAAGCACAAGCTAGAGCAGCCTTTTTAAAAGAGGGGGCTTTAGGCCCATTTCAAATTCATAAAGAATTTGTAAATGATGTAAACGATATAGTTTTAAAACAGAAAAAGTATACACATAATGATTGTCTAGATAGCTTGAAATCTATAGAGATAATGACATTATATCATGGGTATTATGTTCCTGCTTTTGATACCTATAAAGTAGCGATGACACATAATGGTGGGCCTACTTGGTATAAAGCCACTCCAAAACAAGCAAAAAAATTACAAGAATATTGGTATAAAGTAAACAAACACCTTAAGAAAAATGGAAGAAGTTAAATTAACAGAAATGCCTGGGGCATTTGTAGGTTCCTTAATCAGGAATAACAAACAAATTAAAGAAGATCGCGCCACTGCTATTGCAGAAGATGTAGAGATTCTTTTTAAAAGAGAAGTTGAAGATCTAGAACTTCAAATCAAGAAAACTAGGAGAGATAGAGAATCATTATTGGATTTATCCCCAACTAATGCTACTTCATTAATTCTAGCATCTGATTTTAATTCAAAGAATTTTATTGCAAAGTATCTTGAACTAGGGCTTACTATTAGAAATCTTGGGATCAGACTTGAGATTGCTACAGAAGGTTATAATTATTTATTTAAAGCTAAAGCAGAGTAATCATGGGAATGGTAGAAAGAATTGAATCTACAGAAACTGTAGAACAAGAAATAGTAATGCCTACTAAAGAAGAAGTTGGCGAAGTTCCAGTTGAAATTTTAGAAGAAGGTAAGTAATGGGATTTTCAAATTACTCAGTTCAAAACAGTCTTAGTAATAGGGTATCAAAACACTATTATACTAAGAGCGCGGATGAAATCTTTACACAAAATAAAGTAAAGAGAATCCATCCTTCTATGGATCCTAAGGGGATAATTGTTAGAGAGTGCCTAGATTCTGAAGCACATCCTCTTACTGTTCCGATTATACTCAGTCTAGACCTTACAGGAAGTATGCAACAAATTCCTTTAAATCTAATTAGAAATGGATTGCCTAAGTTAATGGGTCGTCTAGTTCAGAATGGAGTTAAAGATGCATCCTTACTATTTGTAGGAGTAGGTGATCACGAATGTGATGATGCTCCACTTCAAGTTGGACAATTTGAAAGTGGTGATGAAGAGTTAGACTTATGGCTAACTAGAACTTGGATTGAAGGTGGTGGCGGTGGTAATGGAGGAGAAAGTTATTTATTAGCTTGGTACTTTGGAGCTTTCCACACTAAGATTGATTCATTCGAGAAAAGAGGTAAGAAGGGTTTCCTATTTACTATTGGGGATGAGCCATGTCTAAGAAACTTACCTGCTCGTTCTATTGCTGAAATTATAGCAGAAGGGCAGCATAGTACCTTTACAGAGGAGCAATTACTTGCAAAAGCTCAAGAAAAATACAATGTATTTCATATACATGTATTAGAAGGACAGCAAGGACATAGTTCATTACCTTATTGGAAGAAATTACTTGGACAGAATTGTATTGAAGTAAGTGATTACGAAACAATTCCAACAGTAGTTGCTGAAATAGTAATGAAAAATTCGGAGGTAACTTTGGTTGCTCCTGCAACAGATTTAACCAATACACAAGAAATTCTATAAGATGGAAGCACAGATCGTAGTGGGACTCGGTTTTGGGGATGAAGGCAAAGGCAACTTTACTAGTTATCTTTGTAATGAACACAAAACTGAAAAACCTTTAGTTATAAGATTCTCAGGAGGCCAACAAGCAGGTCATACTGTAATGTATAAAGGTAAAAAACATATATTTTCTAACTATGGTAGCGGCACTCTTCAAGGAGTAGCCACACATATTTCTGAACATTGTTCTTTCTATCTTAATACAATGGCTGTGGAGAGAGAGATATTAAAGAAAACTTTTAATATCAATCCCATCTTAAGTGTGCATCCTTTAGCTATGGTAACCACACCTTACGATGTAGCTTTTGGTAGACTTAGGGAACGTACTGTTAAACATGGTAGTTGTGGGTTAGGTATTGGTACTACTGCTGCTAGACATACTAATACAGGCTTTAAGTTACATGCAATAGACATGGAACATAAAGGCATTTTCGGAGTAAAACTTGCTAATATTAAGGAGTATTACGCCGATAAAGCAGCACAAATGGGAACAATTGCTCTGGATGAGTACATGGCAGAGGTTGATCGTCTTGAACAAGATTACTTCGACCTTATAAACAAAGAACTCTTTACAATCAAGAATAATGATGAGGCCACTGATAAGGCAGAGACTCTTATCTTCGAGGGATCACAGGGAATAATGTTGGACAAGGATCATGGGATATTTCCTAATGTTACTTATGCCAATACTACTTCTAAGAATGCAGTACAAATCTGTAAAGAATTAGAAGTTCCATTCTCAATTAACTATATCACAAGGTGTTATCAAACACGTCATGGGAATGGTTGGATGAGTAATGAGAACCCTGTAATCCTAATGAATGATGAAGAGGAAATTAATAAAAGTAATTCTTGGCAGGGAGATTTCAGAACTGCAGAACTTGATTATGATCTTTTAAACCTTGCAATTGGAATTGATTTCAGTTATTGTGGAGGTGTAGAAAATACTAATCTAGTAGTTACTTGTTTAGATCAAATTCCAGGGATAGAGTTTGAAGAACATAAGATCATTTATGAAATAGATGAAATTTATGAATCTCACTCTCCCGAATCAACAAAGATCAAGGCTCTTGTAGGGTCATTAATGCGTTAACATACTTAATAGGTGCTGTAATGGCACCTATTATTTTAAAATTAAATCATGGAAAGAGAAAAGATTAAGTTAAGTAATGAAGAGTGGTGTAATTTAGTTTGGGAAAACTATATTAATCTTGACGGAGTAGAGGTTTCATTTACAGAAATACAATCTAATTATGATGGTAGTAGAAGACATACTGAAGATCATCATAAAATACTAAAGAGAAATATTGATGGTAAATTCTTTAGAGTTGACTATGAAACTTCTGTAAAAGATGAGATGGGATGGAGTGAATGCAATAACGGTGATACTGAAGTAATTGAAGTATTTCCGCAAGAAGAAATCAAAATAATTTATAAATAATGGAATTACCTACAGGTATAGTTAAGGCTCTACATAAAAGCCCTAGAAGATTATTAATTTACAGTCCACCTAAATGTGGTAAAACCACAGCGGTATCTTTTTTACAAAATTCGTTAATTGTAGATTTGGAAAGAGGATCTGATTTTTTAGATGCTGTAAAAGTAAGTGTTAATAATCTAGATGATATAAAGGAACTTATTGCTGCAGTCAAAAAAGCAGGCAGACCTTATAAGTATGGTATTATAGATACCACTACAAAATTAGAAGAAATGGTGCTTCCTTATGCCGCCAAATTATACAGGGATACCCCGATGGGTAAAAATTGGGAAAAACTTCCAAATGGTGATCCTAATCCTAATGTTAGTATTTTATCATTACCTAATGGAGGTGGATATCTATATTTAAGAGAGGCTTATACAGCCGTATCTACTGCATTAGACGCTTGTTTTGATCGTGTTATATATTTAGGGCATTTAAAAGACAAGATGTTGGAAAAGAATGGCAAAGAAGTTTCGGCAAGGGACATTGATTTAACAGGTAAGATTAGAAATATTGCTTGTGCTAATGCTGATGCCATAGGCTATATGTATAGAGAAGGTAATAAAACAATGTTATCTTTTAAAACATCTCAAGATGTTATATGTGGAGCACGCCCAGAACATTTAAGGGATAAAGAAATAACTTTATTAGAATATAATGATGGTAAATTTACCAATCATTGGGATGAAATTTACATAGATTAATAAAAATTTATGTAAAAATACTTGTTTATGTTAGACTTATTAATTATATTTGTAAAAATATTAATTATGAGTTTAATAGGAAACATTGAAATTACCCAAGAACAGAAGGAAATTCTGTTTGGTACATTATTAGGAGACGGAAACCTAAGATATAATGATAGCGGTAAAAGTGTATTTGGCAGAATGAATCATTCTGCCTCACAAGAAGAATATATAAAATATAAACAGAGTAATCTTGCAAATCTAACTAGTAATGTTAAGTCTTATAAGGCTAAAGCTGGATTAAAATATTATGATAGTTTATATTTTACATTTAAATCTAATATACAATTAAACTCTTTATATCATGTTTTTTATGATGTGAATGGTAAAAAACATATTCCGGACGACTTAAGTTTATTAACTCCACGAGCTATGGCTTTTTGGTTTATGGATGATGGTACAGCTTCAAATCCTACTATAAAAATAGCAACTTGTTGTTTTTCTATGTCAGATTTACTTAGATTACAAACATTTCTATCTGAGCAATATGGTATAGATACAGTAATAACAGGAGAAAGAAAGTTGTACTTTAAAGCAAAAACTAAGAAAATTTTTAAAACGTTGGTAGACCCTTATATAATAGAGTCTATGCGTTATAAACTTAAATTTATTAAGTAACAAATAACAATTAAATATGAAGAATGTTTCAATTAAGAAGATCCTTGGTCAATTGGAAGCAGGGGTTTCTAGAGATGAGATTGCAGCAGAATTGGAGTTAAATCCAAGAGAGGCTAAAGTCTTATGGCAACACGATGCCTTAAAGGGTATTAAGAAAAGTAAATACAAAGTTGAACTCAACATTGTAGAAGAAGAGGAAGTAGCAACACCAACTCCTCAAGGGCCAGGTAATAGTCAAATAGTAGATACTTTATAGTCATGATGCCGTGGATAGATCCAAGAGATCCAAGGTATAGAGGGTATATGAATGAGGGAGAAAAACGTTGGCTTGAGCAAAAATATTATGAAGAGCAAAGAGCGGCAGCTATGCGCCAAAATCTAGCTACGAATAGAATAGATCCTTATATAGCAATGATGCCTTCATTATCTGATAACAAAGAGGATTTAACAAAACGCGAATTAATACTATTACTTTAATGGCAAAAAGATCAGATTTAATTACAATGGGTAAAGAGGCAATTGAAGCCTTACAAGCGCCCTTTAAAGTTAGGAAAGATAAGAAAACTTTAGAAGCTTGGCTTATTGACAAGGAGCAGAAGATTGCTGAATTGGAAAATAAAATTCAAGAAGAGAAGTCAGCGAAGGAATTCCAAGTTGACAAGATTTTAAAAGCTATTGATGATTTAGCTATTGAGAGAAGGAAACTTACTCAAGGTGAAGAATTACTAGCAGAATTATTTTAATCATAAAAAAAGAATAAAATGGCCTTTGTAGCAAACGACAGTAACAAACAGTTTTTTAGTGAGACTAAACTTTTCACAGGCGTAAGCCCAATGAAAATTGTTGGGATATGCCCAACTCTTGAAGAACTTAATGAGTTAAAATTCAATTTTGAGAAGGAGCCTGTATACGTTTCTAAAGATGAAACTACTGGTACAGACAAAGTGAGGATTGATGTAGTATTTATGAATGACAAAGTTAAAAGCAAGTCTGCATTCTTTCTAGAGAATAGAGAAAGACAGTCTAAAGCTGGAGACAAGTTCGAGATTATCAACAATTTTGGTCAGTCCACTTGGGCTCCAAGCGTAGGTGATGCCTTAGAAAAAGTTGGTAAGAACGGTAAGAAATGGTTTAGACCTGAAGGAGCTAGGGTAGCATTAGTAGGTGAGGTAGCTCTGATTAGTTTCTTAAGAGATTGGTTGAATGCTAATCCTGAAGATCAAGGTAAAATAGACAGTTATCCTGCTCTATTTGCCGGTAACTTTAAAGAGTTACAAAATTTTGTTAAGATATTAAGTAAAAACACAATATACACACTGTCCACAGTAAGAGAAGGTAAGTACCAAGGAGTCTATAATGGATTCTTTGTAAGAGGTCAATTCACCCTTGAAGGTGCTAAGACCAAATTTAGTAATTACGCAAAAGCACAAAAAGATTCGGGTTATCCTATCAAGGATGCATATAGTTTTGCTTTCCAACCATACACTGGGGGAGTAGTTGAACCTGATGCTGAAACAGCTGTTAAAGAACAGGCTGACGATCTTAAATTTTAAGTAAGAACTTATGGCATTTATTCCTAGAGAACCTCTCACTAAGGAGAAGATTTATGAAAAGATAACCTCTTTTGATATATTCAAATTATATTGCAGTGGTTTTTCTAAAGTGGGAGAAATGTTCAAAAGTGAATTAAGGAAGGACTCTAATCCTTCATGTTGTATTTCTTATATTGATGGGGATCTGTTATATACAGACTTTGGAGATGGGAGTATGCGCGCAATTGATTATGTTATAAGGAAATATTCATTAACATATGGAGAAGCCCTTTATAAAATAAACAAGGATTTTAAACTAGAACTAGGAAGTCCAGTATTATGTGATATAACAGGTTTGCGAATTGCACCTGCTACACATAGTAAGGTAACTTATACTGAAAGGACACCTACTATAATTAAAATTAAAGCACGCGACTTCACAGCGAGAGATGCCACATATTGGAAACAATATGGATGGACTAGGGAGATGTTAGAAAGAGCAAAAATCAAATCACTAGCATGTTACTGGATTGATAATCAAAAGAATGATAATGTTGCCTATCCCATTGGGAAAGATGAACTTTGTTATTCTTATGAATACTATTGGAATAAAGACATTTTCAGACGTAAAATCTATCTTCCTGAGAGTAAGATAAGATTTATAAGTAACGTGGATGATACTATCGTCCAAGGTTATCACCTTCTTCCAAAAGAAGGTGGTGATCTGTTATTTATCACAAGCAGTCTAAAAGATTGCGGGGAGTTTTGGTTGCTAGGATATAATGCAATTGCCCCAAATAATGAAGAAACATTATTTCCAGAGTCTTATATTGAAAAACTTAAGGCTAGGTGGAAAAGAATCATTCTATGGTATGATAATGACTTTACAAAAGAGGATAATCCGGGAATAAAAAATGCAATGAAATTTAGTCAGAAGTACGGATTTGAGTATTTCTACACTCCTGATGGAACAGAGAAAGATCCTTCTGACTTTGTTAAATCATATGGATTGCAAACATTTAAAACACTAATAGATGGCAAACTATGATGAATACAATTCTCACATTAAAGAAGCTAAAAGCAAAAGAACTGCGCAACAAATGGAACAAGCCTCACAGGTAAAAGCCAGGGTCAAAAGATATTATGACCAAAAAGAAAAGTTTGAAAAGACTAAAGAAGTTGTAGCTAGGTTTATTAGCATGAATTAATGGGAAGAAGATACCCTTCAAAAAAGGGGCCTAACACTAGGCGAACTCCAGTTATTAAAAAAGTCAGAAATAAGAAAGTGCGGGGTGCACAAGCGGTCACAGTAGATAATATAAGTTTTAAAAGCAAACTAGAGGTTTTCTGTTACAGGAAACTAAAAGAGAGCGGTATACCTTTTGAATATGAGGTGCACAAATTTGTATTATTTGAAGGATTCAGACCTAATTTTCATAGCTATTTTCCAGATAAACTGGGAGATATGCAATTAGATCTAGGTAAGATACGCGATATGACTTACACCCCAGATTTTGTAGGGTCAAACTGGATAATTGAGACGAAAGGTAAAGCAAATGATGTTTACCCAGTCAAATTGAAGTTTTTTAGAAGATGGTTAGAGGGGAATTCTAAGTACAAAATGTTCTTAGAACCCCATAATCAAAAGCAAATACTTCAATGCATTGAAATAATCAAACAAATTAGTAACAAATAACAAATAAATAAAATGAGAAAAATTAGTTTTAAACTGCTAACTCAAGCACAACTTTTAGTGCTAGAAACCAATGCAAGAACTCTAGGTGAGTTAAAAGCAGAGATCAGTAGAAATTCACAACTACGTGGTAAAATTGCTTTCGGTGAAGTTCAACTTATTGAAAGAGAGACCAAAGCAACATTTGGGGATATTGATGAGGCTATCCTACCTGCTACAGACTGTATCATGTTTGTAGTTCCTAGGAAAACTAAATCAGGAGCAATTCTTACAGAATTAGCTGCTATGAGTTTTGTGGATTTAAAGGCGCATGCTGAAAAATTAATGGACGAAGATGATGATCTTTGCTTTGATCTCGATGTTCCTGCTGCTGATCTTTATGATGCTCTTTTAGATCATTATGAGAGAAACCCAGAGGTTGCTGAAGAGATTAAAGGTCTTGTAGAAGATCTAGTAAAAGTAACTGATATTATCAATATAGTTATTCCTAAGTTGGAGGCTTTAAATATTGAAGAAGTTACAGCTTTAAGAGTAACAACCAATGACCTTCAAAGGGAAATTGAAGCAGTATCAAGTACTGTAAGAAGATCCTAGTAATAATAAAGGGTAGGGAAACCTACCCTTTTTAACTTAAAAATATGATATATTATCCAGATTTTCTTAAGTTTAAAGAATCAGAATTACAAGCACACTTAGAAGAGCACAATAAATTTGTAGCTCCAGGTGGTCTTGTAGTCTACAATAATGAGATAGCTGAAATATATGGAAGAGCAAAGCCGTACTTGTTGATAAAAACTGAAAATAACAATATAATGCAGGTATATACTTCAGATGCCCCTTTGCTTACTATAGACAGGTTTAACCGGCTAAAACTTTATAGAAGAACAAGACAACTACGTGGAAATTATAAATTTATGTGTGCAGTCCTAAAAAGAATAGCACATCAAATTTATGGAGAAAATCGCGTAGATATTATACTAGAACCTGGCGCCAGAAGAATACAAATTATTATACACTATCCCGAAATTGAAATAACAAATAGTACAGGTACAAAACACATAATCAAAGATTTATATATACGACATCATTTTGTTAACACTGAGGCCATGGGTATACAATTAGCCGGACAAGCTGCTCTTAAGACTACCTACAGTAATGGAGAAATTCAAAGATCATATTTACATTCTCACATTTCTAATAATGGTCTAGGAAGTTGGAGTAATAGTTTCTGTTTTGGCTCTACTACATTTGCACAATTTATACAGAATGTTAGACAACGCGGAGAGATGAATCAAGCAGATATATATCAACTATTCTTTGGGATGGATGAGTATCTCAAGTGGGAAAGTATAGAAGGCACTCCTTATAACAGGTTGAATGATATTATGGAATTTACCAGTGAATCATATTCTGTTAGTTACAGTAATGATTTAGCGGAGAAAGCCTATGCCCATGTTGTCCAAAATTTAGAAAACTTTGAGTACAGTATCACTATGCGTAATAATGAAGTACGTATTGAAATAACAACTTCATTAGAAAGTGCTTTAAGTAATTTCCTAGAAACTTCTGGGAGAAAAGATTTAATACTAAGAGTACATAATGGAAGTCCAGTAAGGGTAGTATCTGCCGGCAGATCAAATAGTAGATATAACAACACGAGATTAGACTTCACATTTAAAGGTGCAAGACAAGTCTTAAAAGTTGATTATGATCGTGGAAGTCCAGAAGCAATAGAAAGGTTGCACCCTTTAAGAGTGTACCCACAATTCTATATTGCAGTAAAAGTAAAGTTAGAAAATAAATTTGAAACTTTCTTAAGTGAAAAACAAAAACAAACACAACAAGCACAATAAAATGGGTAAACATAGCACACATGTGATAACACCCGCAAAACCATTTGTTAAGAAGGAACCAGTTCCTACAAAAACATTAGGTAACGTAGGTAAAATTTTCATTTCTGAGGAATTGAAAAAACAAATTGACTTTCTACATAAGAAGATAGGAAGCATAGAGTGGTCGGGAGTTCTAATTTATAAGCATACAGGTGGAGAAATTAAAGACCTTAAAGATCTTGAATTCCACGCAACTAATATGTTCTTAATGGACATTGGTACAGGAGCTTATACTGAATTTAATTATAATGAGCAAATTGTAGCTATTTATGATGTAATACCAGAGGCAATGGAAAGTGCTACTGGACTAATTCACACGCATTAAAATGAATGGTGCAGCCTTAAAGTAATTTAAGGTAAAAAATATCGGATGAACTCAGGGAACGGAGATAAAGTGACCAATCCTGAGCCAAGCTAAAGATTAAATGTCTTTAGAAGGTGCAACGACTAGGTATTGAAACTAAATAATGGAAAGTTCTTCTAATGGAATAGGAAATGTCTCCCAGAAAGGAGCAGAATATAGGTTTGAGTCCTATACTTTCTACTAGATTATTTAGAATATAATATACCCACGAGCGTCCGACATCCTATCACTAGGATGATGATATAGTCTGAACTTTAGGATACTTTAAAATAAGTTTTTCAATTCCTTGATTAAACTTATTAATTTTTCTTGTTAACTTAAAAGGAGAGTTATTATAAATTAAATAGAATTTATATACTTCTTCTTTCTTAGCAAAACTTAATATCCACGTTTTGTTAAAAAATAATGAATAATTTTGTAAATTTAGAGAATCGGCAATACCCTTTAATAACTCTTCAGTACCTCTGATAGATACTCGAATAGTTGTTATATTAGGATTGTTGCTTACATGAATACAGCCATCTCCATCTAAATAACCTGATATAAAACTTCCATGAAATTCATTTGGGATATTTAATAAGATATTAGTTAGAGTTTTGGATTTTCTTTGTGTAATTCCTAAATTTAATAAATCATTTACTAGTAATGGATTAGATAATGTAAATCTAACCATTTCATTATTAGGAAATGTAAGAACTTTTTCACAACCAATTTCTTGTCTAAGCAATTCTAAAACTTCTGTATCAACTCTATTTATTTGAATACCTAGAGTAACAGAGGAAGAATTGGAACGTACAATATAACCATCTGCAGCAATAAATCCTAGTAAGTAGGCCTTTGTAGCAGAATCTATATTCTGAAAATATCGTATATTACCTTGATTAGACCTATAATATATGGAATATTTTTGCAATATGTAGGTTACGGACGAGTATTTTATATTAAGTTCTTTAGAAATTTGAATGGGAGTTTTACCATTCTCTGCTAGAGATTTAATTAAATTATGGTCATGAATTTGCATACAAAATTATTTTTAACAAATATAAGAAAAATTTTATTCTAAAGCAAGAATTTTAAAATATTCTTGATAACAAAAAGCATTCAATGGGGGCATTCCACAGTGGAACAGACTTAAGTGAATTAGAAGATAATGCCGGAGTATATAATTACTATGTATCTCTAGTTGTTAATTTTAAAGAAACTTATGTTTGTAAAATTGCTTTCCCTGCTACAGTAATCATTAATGAAACTAAACATAATGTAAGTACAATAAGAAACACCGATGGTACAATCATTCCATTTGAAGAAAAATCAGAAAAGAATGAGGAAAGAGTAATACATTATCTAGGAGATTTAGATGTAGTAATTGAATCTACTCCTATAGAAATTTCAGAGTGGATAGAAGATAGGTATGCCGAAGTTAAGAAAGCAAAAGAAAAACCTGTATATGTACCATACACATCTTACTACGATACTTTTAAAGCTGATAGAAGTGTTATAGGATTTAGAAAGGAGGAAGGGGGTGCAAAACTACCTATACCTACTTACAGACAACAAGCGTTAGGAGGGGACTTTCAAAGAGAGGACAGCGTCCTTGAATTTGAAGAGTACACCGCCGCGTCCTTCACGACTGCTAGAGAAGTTAGCAGAGATCCGAGCAAAACTATCAAATTATTTGTAAATGCCGTAGTCTTTTCAGATTCTACTGTACCTTTAGATATTATTAAAGGGGTAGTAAATTTGAATCTACTGCCTGATGCAGAATTCCAATTATACTTAGACTTATTAGAGGCTAATATAGAAATTCTACATGACAATATTTATGGGCTAGGTAATGTTCATCTACTAAGACACTTAAAAGAAGTGGTAGTACATCTAAGCGCTTATAAAAATGCCAAGAGAGTAGGACACATTGATAAACTAATTGAATTCTTAGACGATTATGGAACTCCAGCAACTTAATGACAGATTTAAAGATGCTCCTTGGTTTGAACAATGCAGCAAGGAGTTTATACTTGTAGGTGGAGTAGGTGGTATAGGCAGTTCAGCAATGTACTGTTTAACTAAGACTATTCCTTGTACCTATGCAATTATTGATATGGATACTGTGGCTGAATATAATGTAGGCACACAGTTCTTCTGCAAAGACGATGTTAATAAACTAAAGGTACAAGCAGTACAAGAGATGGCTACTAGATATTCTGCAGCCAAGATCATGCCTTTTCCAAGAGCAATAACAGACACTGATTTTAGGCCTATCACAATATCAGCCTTTGACAATATGGCTGCTAGAAAGCAGTTGTATGAAGCTTGGAAAAAGCAGGTAAATAGAGAGATTTTCATAGATGGACGCCTTAGGGCAACTATGTATGAAGTCTACATTGTATTACCAGGAAGAGAAGCACAGTACGAAGCCACACTATTTGACGATAAAGATGTGGCTGATGATGAGTGCACATTTAAACAAACATCCTTCTTTGCTATGGCAATTGGGGCGAAGATTACGCAGGCTCTAACTAATTACTTGTCTAACAAGTATACTAAGGAAGACTCGTGTGCTTTACCTTTTAAGATAACAGAGGTAGGAGAATTATTTTACTTTAACGCAGAATAGTATGGCTTTTAGTATTACAAGAAATGTAAATGCAATGCCCGTAATTTTTGATGGAAATTCTGCACCTAGAATAGAACTTACTCCCAGTGCCCCATACAGATGGGGCTCTGTGAAGTCAGTCTTTGATGCTATGTGTCTTACTAATACCCCACAACGAGATCATGGGCTACATATTTATCATGGATTAACTCTTGATCATAGAGGTAATCCTTTAGTAGTAGTATGTAGAATGTGTGATGGGTCATTAAAGGCTTTTATAAGTTCAGAGTATGTAGCAAGCAATAAGACCCGCTTAGATTACATTAAACATGGAATCTATAAAATGGGTGTTAAAAGAGGGTGTTGGGAAGAGAAAACTCAAGTTGAGTTAATGGCAATGTTTACTACTTCGCTGGCGATCACTATGGAAGACTTACTTCCAGAAGGACAGAAAGCAATCAGTAAAGCATTTCTAATGGCTGAAACAGAGCTTTTGAAACCTAAGTCAGTAGTTATTTTACCAGTGGCTGATCCTACAGATGTATCTAATCTAAGAATTATAAGATTAGAAAATTGTGATGGGAATAAGTTACGGGCTATAAAATGTTACAAGGACCTTACAGGAATGGGATTAAGGGAGGCTAAAGATATTATTGATAGTGCCCCGGTGAATTTATTTACTGGAATTTCAATAGATGCCGCCAGAGAAATCCAAAGATCTTTTGAGGAAGCAGAGGTATTCGTAGCTATAATGGCTATGCCTACACCTCCAAAAGTTATGGGTATAAAACCAAAGATTACACAGACACAAGCACAATCAGGATGGGGAGAATTCTTCAAAGACCTTGACAGTGTTAATGTACCAACAGTACCTGTTGAACCTAGTGTTGTTGAAGCTTTAACTGCAAACAATTCAATTACTTGGAGTGCTGGAGCGATGACAACAGGAGCAGGTATATCTTTAGGTGATGTGACCGCAACAGTAGCAAGTCTAAGGACACCGCAAGAATCATCTCGTAATCAGCGCCCACAGTCTAGTAATCTAAGTGAAGAAGAACGAATTCTTCAAGATCAACTAGATGCTGAAATTCAAAACATGATTTAATAATGGCTAATGTATTAGCATTGATTGATGCAGATGGTTTAGGCTATCAGTCTAGTAAGGAGTCCTTAGTAGAATCTATTAGTATTCTTGATGAAAAGATCAGGAATATTATAGAATCTACTGGGGCTACTCACTATTCTATATTCCTATCATCTGGACCGTATTTTAGACATAAAATAGACCCAATGTATAAAAGTTCCAGGGGTAAGTATGGAACACCACTTAAGTGGATCAAAACACTTAAAAGTTACCTTTTTGAGGGATATAATGGAAGTAGTATGATGCATGTAGAAGCGGATGATTTGGTGAGTTATTGGTATGAACACCCTATCATTGTTAATGCAGATGAAAACACTCCTATTACTGTTTTTGAAAGAAAGATTTTATGTAGCACCGATAAGGACTTATTAAAATCTATTCCGGGAAAGCATTTTAATTACACTTATGTTCTTAAAGAAAAGGAAAATCCTAACAGTCTTGTAAAAGGTTGGTGGGTTGAAACTTCAGAAGAGGAAGCAAATACATTCAAACTTATGCAGATGCTTGTAGGAGATTCCACTGATGGAATTAAAGGTGTGGAAGGTAGAGGAGAAGTATACTTTAAAAACATGCTTGTAAAAAAGCCAAATTTAGGTATGCTTGACATTCTATCTGAGTATATCATAAAGTATGGAGATGCGGAAGGAGTACATGAATTCCAAAAGAATTATAAGCTGTTACATATGCTTGATTCTGATAAGGATTTTGTGAGAGAGGTGTTAGCCTTACCCTCATTTCCTAATATTAACAAAGTTATTATTTCAGAAACTGGAGATATAACAACAGTAGTACCTACTGATGATAAATTTTAATTAATGAGAAAAGAGCAGGTAACAAATTATTTTACTATCCCGCTACCAGCGGGTAGTACATTATTTTATGTATTAAATAATAGTAGAGAGATTGAAATCTGTACCGATGCTCCAGTACAAGAAGCCTTTGAGAATAATAAAATTGTAAGTTTAATCGCAGGAAATTTCGTCATAAAAATCGGTGACAATTTCAAACACGAACTTCAGTCTATCCCGAGTTCATATCAAATAAAATTCATTGATAAATTTGTAGGGAAGAAATTTAGAAATTCATATATATTAAGCACACACCCTTTAAATCTAACTAGTCAGTATATTATACCATGCCTAGGCTTAACAAGAGACCAATTACATTATAATGGGTTTCTAGTTAATGCATACCTGATGGAAACACCTGATAAAATAGCTTTGCTATACAGGTTCTCCACATCAGAGAATTATGGCAGACTAGAGGAGACATTTAGTAAAAACAAATTGTTTGACAAAATGGATAACTCTATTGAAGGATTTGACTTAGTAATTATGAATGTACCTAAAGAATACCAGAAAGATGTGGTAACCTTTTCAAATGGAGGATACTCTAAACTCTCTTCTGCCCTAAAGCAAAAGATTGTAGACTTCCACTTTTTGACAAAGAAAGACTATATTCATAAGGTAATGTTTAAAGATCCAGACTTGCAAAAGAAACTGGAGAAAGAATGGGATGTTAAACTTGACTTTATCGAGTTAAGTCAACGTCCTAATATGCAACACGAGGCGCTAAATAATCAAATATGGAAACATACAAATTTGGAGAAGCTATAGTAACAAGACACATATTAAAAAAAGAACATGGCCCTAGAAGAAATCAAATACACTGGGAACAGCATTTTATTCCAGAAACAGTAGTAAGAGTTATTGGGATAAGATCTTTGCGTAATGGTATTTATCATGTTAATGAAGATGAATATTATTTTGAGCCTAGTGAATACATAAAAGCGGCACTTGTTGTTAAAAACTTAAAAGAAAAACCATTTTACATAAAATTAAATGCATAAAGAAATACTTATAAAATTATTTGGTGAAGAATGGGTAAATGCCTTGGGTCAAGAGTTTCTTGACTCCAAGGAATTTATTAACATCGCTAATAAGATAGGAAACTTAAGGGAAACACTCACCATATACCCAAGTAGAGGAAATGTATTTAAAGCATTTAGACTAACTCCACTTAGTAAAGTTAAGGTCGTTCTATTGGCAATGGATCCATATCATGATGGTTCTGCCGATGGTCTTAGTTTTTCTAACAGTTTAACAAAGAAGATATCACCTTCCTTAAGAAATATTCTAAAGGAAATTGATACAGAATACCCAGAGAATAAAGAACTAATCTCACATGGAAGACTAGACCCACAGGATTTATCGCGGTTAGCCTTACAAGGGGTACTGATGTTAAACACAGCACTGACTGTAGAAGAGCATGTTGCAGGTTCACACTTGGAACTGTGGAAACCTTTTACTGAGGAAGTAATTAAGACTCTTAATAATGAGGGTGAAATAATTTGGTTACTTCTAGGTAAAGAGGCTCAGAAATACAGTAAGTTAATAACTAATCCTTCCCATTCTATAGTCACTGCTAGCCATCCAGCTGCAGAGATATATGGTAATGGGGGATTTTTTAATTCTAATTGCTTTAAGAAAGTTAACTTAGAGTTATTTGCAAGAAATAAACAAGAAATAATTTGGTAATGAAAATATTAGTAATAGGAGATATCCATGGTGAGGGTATCTGGAAGAAATTTGGAGATATAGAACAATTACTTCAATCAAACATTTTTGAAACAGAGTATGATAAGTATGTATTTCTAGGGGATTATTTTGATTCCTTTAAAGTTAGCTCACCAAAGATACTAGAGAGGTTTCATGATGTATTAAGATTAAAAAGAAACTATCCTGATAAGGTAGTACTTCTATTAGGTAATCATGATATACAATACTTTCTATGGCCTTCACACCTTGGAAATAATCCTTATGGTTGTTCTGGTTATAGATCAGAATACCATTTAACTCTTAATGAGATATATCTTAAAGAACAAGATCTATTCCAAGCTGCTTATCAAGTTAATAACTACCTGTTTACACATGCAGGAGTTAGTGAGGCTTGGTATACTCAAGTTTACAAGATGAGTGAACAAGTGGAAGAAGAAGGTTATACTGATATGGCCGACTTAATTAATAAGGAATTTAAGTATAGAAATCGTAGTTTATTTGCAGTAGGATTTTCTCGTGGAGGAATGTATGCTAAGGGTGGTCCATTTTGGGCAGACAAATCTGAAACTATACTAAACCACGCTGTAGGGCTGCATCAAATAGTTGGGCACAGCCAGTTAAAAGAAATAGAGAAACATTCAGCAGATTCTGAAAGTTCTATCACATATTGTGATGTGTTACAATCTAAATACCCAGCACCTTTAATTTTAGAAATTTAATAAAAATGATTGATAATTTTGAACAAATAAAGAAACTACTTACATTTAATTCTGAAGACGAATTTTACTTTGTGCAAATATTACAAAGGAAGAAAGATAATCCTGGAAATATAAATGGCAGTAATAATTCTAGCAGATTAATAAAGGCTTATTATATTACTTCTTTAGAACAATTGGACAGAGACAAAGAAGAGATGATATTTTTTGCCACTCATTTTAATGCTAGAATTGGAATAAACCTTAATAAACGCTCTTTTTATAAAACTGCTTTTAACACTTTAAAGCACATCGCAGAACAAATGCACAATAAAGAGTTTAAACAAGTTAAAAGAGCTTACAATACTTCTTGTGGGGTGCATAATGGTATTGAAGATAAAATATGGTTATTAGACTTTGATTATATTCCTACAAACCCTGATTGGTATATTGATATAAGAGGTATACTGTATGGATTACAGCCTATAGGAGTAGATAAAATAATTGATTTTATTCCTAGTAAACATGGGGTACATGTAATAACTAAAGGATTTGAAGTTCCTAAGTTTTTAGAAATTTATCCAGATATTTCAATACATAAAAATAACCCTACAAACTTATACATACCGTGAGACCTGATACAGATATAAATAAAATATGGTTTACTGCCGATCTTCACCTGCTTCACCCTAAAATCGTGACTATCTGTGGACGTCCTGTATCTGTTGAAGAACACGATCAATGGATTATAAACAGGATTAATGAAAAAGTAGCTAAAGAACATCAGCTGTACATATTAGGAGATGTAAGCATGGGAAGTAAGACAAAGACAGAACTATTACTTTCTCAAATTAAATGTAAGAACAAGTATCTGATACTAGGAAATCATGATGGCAATTTAGAAAATTCCAAAATGTTTGTCAATATATCACAAATTAAGGACTTTACATTTAGCTCTGCATCATATCCTAATATACATATTGTGTTATGTCATTATCCTATAGCAAGTTTTAATAGGAAAGTACACGGTTCATGGCACTTATATGGACATACTCATGCCAGATTTGACAATAAAGGTCTAAGTTTTGATGTTGGAGTAGATGCTCAGAATTACTATCCTATTTCTTTAGAGGAAGTAATGGATAAAATGACTAAATTAAGTTTAACAATGTTTTAAAGATGTCACGAAGTAAAAAGAAAGCCATCTATAAAGATAAGGGATTAAAAAAGACCTATCATAAAGTAGTAAGATCTAATGTAAATCAAGTTGTAAGGGAGTCTAAGAAATTAGAAGACCTTGATGAAGTTGAAATACCTGACGAGAAGACTATTATCAATGACTATGATTATTGTGATTATAGTATTGATGCGGAGCATGACAACGATCCTAGATGGGCAGGATTAAAAATTAAATTAAGAAGAAAATGAAAGTATGTAAAATGTGTAAGTCCGAAGATGTTCTATTTATACCACAATATAAACATGAATGTATAGAGACAGGACACGAGGTTGTACATGATGTACATATGTGCCAGAAATGCGGAGCATTCTGTTACAGAGAAGGTACTGATAATATTATGGAATACACACCTAATATTACAGGTAAATACAAGTATGTACCTCAAGTATCAGATCATGATGTGATATTGGAAGCAAAAAGAAAGGCAGAATTAAATGTACAGAATTAAAAACTCACAAGGATTATATTGGGTTGGCCACAGTTATAATTGCTTTAACGAAACTGGTAAAGTTTGGAAAAAGCTTAATCATGCCAGATGCGCTGTAACTAATACCTCAGGTCATACTCATATTCCCAATTGGTTAGCTGATTGTGTAATAGTTAAATATGAATTAGTGGAAATTGGTATATTTCCAATAAGAGGATAAAAATAAAAAACCCTAGGAGAAATCCTAGGGTTATTTTACTTTCTAAAAAATTTTTCCTATTCTTGTAACTTCTTACCCATACTCTGAATCTTGTAGTATTGGCTCCAATACGGTAGATTCTTACCCCACGCGTTAATTACATCTTCCTTATCTGTGTTATCATCCCCCTGCATATACTTCATAGTTTGATCTTTAGCAGTTTGAAAGTTCTTATAGATATTAAACACTGGAATTATACTCCCCCTATTTAATATCTGGTCAAAAGTTGCAGGAGAGAAGTAAAAAGTAGTATCCCCCATTACCCTATTAAGTGTGTTTAAAGTTATCTTCATGCCAGGACTCATATCATCATCATCATCCATCGCTGCCTTGAGTAGTAGATATAAGGTAAACATTGCAGAATACATATAAATTTCCATGAGGTTCTTTCTCATGTTTTCCTTGATTAGCTCTATGTCTTTGCTACGTATTCCATCAAAAGCCTTATCCCCCTTCATCATAGAAAGATTGAATAGTACTTTAAGTGATTGATTAAACCCTAGTCTTGAATAACTTCTATATCTTCCTTCTACAGTACGTTCAAGAACGTCACTATATCTTTTACTCCCAAACCTACTTTCTATACCAGTAGCAGCCCAACTTAATCTAAACTGCCCGAGCATTCTACCTAATATCCACTTCTTTGCCATTTGTGGGGAATTAGGGTCAAAGTTACCGTGCAGAGTCTTATTTATATCAACTACTTTATTCTTGAATCTAATAAACTCTTTCATCTCGTCAGAGTTTCTAATGTCTCCACCCCAATCTTTGTTATCTCCAAACTCTTCTACATTCCATGTGCCATCATTGTTAAAGGCTTCTAATAGAGTACGTTCTTTACCATTTTTATCCTTAATTTTATTACTAAGCAATAAAGAGGTCATGGTTGTAGCCTTAATGAAAAAGTCACCACTTCTTAATAAGATGTAGGGAAAGTTCTTTAACTTTTCCATGGTCTTATTTGTAGACTTTGTTTCTCCATATTGAGACTCAATAGCATCACCTATTATATCAAATCTTGCGGCCAAGTTAGAAATCTTATCCAACTTTTTGTTCTTTAAATTTAAAGCAGAACTTGAAACTAATCCAAAAGCATTTATTACATCGCGTTGAGAAAAGTCTTTATTGCTAGATGCCCAAGTCAAGTTACTTACTACCCCAAAGATCCAGTTATTAATACCGGAGAACACGTTAAGTCCTAGAGTTAAAGCTTGATTATATCTTAGAAGTTTATCTCCTATCTTAGAAAATACTAAATTTCTACCTAATCCTTGAGCCTCTACAATCAAAGGTTGCATTTGTTCATCATACTGTTCTTCAGTTATTTCCCCATTAAAGAGTTTTTCTTCTATAATATCTCTTTCCTTTTCAAGTTCTTTATATCTCTTTCTCTCTACTTCACTATCAAATAGTTTCTTTTTCATAGTGCCTTCATCATTCTTCTTCTCATTATAAAGAATGGCATTAATAGTGTAGGATGTAAGAGCTTTTAAATTAGGTAAACCATCCTTTGTTTCTACAAGGTTATCACCGGCTTTGTTCTTGATTACATCTCCATTACTATTTAGTCTTAACTCTTCAGCATTGTCAAGGATACGTTGGGCTAACAAAACCTTATCTTCTACCTTACTCTTATACTTGTAAGTTAAAGCCATTTGAGAGAAGGCTTTAAGAATTGCGGGCATATTTCTACTCATATCCTCTTCAGCTAAAGGCCTCAAGAATCTTGTAGGAATTTGTTTATAAGGCTTTTTAGTGTAAGGATCTACATCCACAAATCTTTTATCAAGCCCTTCTTCGGAAGTAATCCCTTCAATGAAAGATTTATGCAACCCCTTTACTATTCCACTAACGCTTTTATCTAATACCCCATCAACCAAGTCCTTCTTAACTTGCGGTAGGAAGTTATAACCTAGTTCATGTATCAAGTAATTTGGTAAATATGATTTCTGTTCATACATAAGTTCCCTTATGTAATTATATACTTCATTTAGTTTTGGATCATTCTCAATGTTTTGAAATTCAGGGCTATAATACCCCATATCTCTACCTTTTTCATCAGTCTTAACAGGAACTTCCCTTACATATCCATTATAACTTTGAGTAAAGAAAGGCCTTTCCCCACTTAACTGATCCAAATAGACAATAGGACTGTGAAAGTTTATCCAAGTTCTTAGTTTATTAGAGTACTCTTCGTGAGAAATAATACCAGCTAATTCCTGAGTATGCATGTCTTCTTCTAATATTGTTCTAGAATCTAAGTATTTTTGGTACTTTTCAACCGCACTATCCCTCAATTCTTCCGCCCTTTTTTCTCCTAGTTGATCTACTAGATACTTGAAATAAGATTTAGAATCTTCATGTGCTGCAGTTTTATGCTCAGGATCTGTAAAGAATCTAAAGTCAATACTTATCATATTATCTTTTTTCCACTCCATAAAGTCCTTATAGGCTTTGTGTGTAGAACTACCAGCATTCTTCAGATTTTCTTTGTAATTTTCAAAAGTACTCTTAGCCTTTGCCAAAGCCTCATCGTATTCTGAAGAATATCTGGTAACTAATCCCCCTGTATATTTTCCTGCAGAGTCCTGTTTGAATAACCAATCAAAGTTAGTCATCCCTTCAAACATCTCATCTATCTTCTTAAAAGTATCATCTACTTCAGTCTGCGCTCTGAACATCTCCCCGCGTAACCATAGATCTATTTGTTGTACTAATCTATTACCTGATTGAGAGGCATCTATTGCAAGCATACGTGCAGTGCTAATATCGCTCATCTCAGTTAGTTCTGATGGCAGTAGTCTCTTATTTTCATTAGACATTTCAATAATATGGCCCCCAACTAAAGTCCACCATCTTTGAAAGATGTCTTCAGAGTCGGCCCTATTTTGTATAGCATTTAAGGCATTAATCATTTCCTCATTGAGGTTGGTCTCCCCTTTAAACATTACACTTTTTATGTTGCGCCATATATCAATAGTAGCCCCAACTTCTTTTAGTTGCTCTGAACTAATTGTTGGTTTGCCTAATATATTCTGTATTTGACTTAATTGCTTATTTGCAACGTCAAGTAGGAATTGTGCAGTCTCATTACTATTTTCTCCAGTAGGGTCTGAAGTTAAGATATCAATATCATACTCAATCTCCCCAATTCCAGTTTCTAAATCTAATCTTGTAATAAGTGCGGCATCTAACTTGTCTTCAAGTATTTGTTTTCTCTCTGCAGAGATACCTGCTTTAGCGAGTTCTCTCTTGAAAGATTTAATATCTGTCCAAGTTTTAGATAAGGTTCTTTGTTTATCCCTAATCTTAGCCTCTAATTGTACTCTAAGTTTTTGAAAGGCAGGGCTAAGAGTTGCCATATCCCTAGAAACATCAGGATAGAAATCTATAGTAGTTTGGCCATCAGGACTTATAAGCTTGCGCATTACAAAGATCCTATGATTTCCATCAGTACTTTGTCTTACTTGAAAGGAAAAGTTAGGACTAAGATTTAATGTCTTAACCCAATCTTTTGTAGACTGACTATCAGGATCAACTTCCTTTATCTTTCCGTTCTTATTTAATAGGTTGTAATGTTCATAGGTAATCTCGTTACCTTTTAACTCTATTACATCACTCTTATTAAGAGGAGCAGATGAGCCAATAGGAAACTTCTCCCTAACCTGCATATACCAATTCTCTCCTATCTTATTTGCAGAGAATAGTAAGTCTGAATATTTCTCATTTAATTGAGAACTCTTCATAGCAGCTTCATCATAACTCATTGGAACTAGAGTTCTATTATCTGTAGAAACCAAATTTTCTTCTAGGAAGACATTACGTTTGAAAGCTAAAGGATTACTTAAGTATTCCTTTAATCCTTTAGCCTGTCCGTACTTATCAGTATACTGTTTTAAAACAGGGTTAGTTGTTGAATCTATCCAGCACTTTGCCATATTACTTACACTTAAATTTAATTTCTTTTGATTCCATCATTTGTCTTAAAAGTTCTCTTTGTCCTTTATCTAGCGTACGCATGTATTCCCCTACTGTCATTCCTAAATCTTGCTGTTCTGCAACAACTGATAAATCAGCTATTTTATTATTAGGATCAAACATCCAACTTATATCACCTGGATCAGGTCTATTGTATTCTGCTTCAATCATTGAAACCTCTTTAAAATTAGAGGGCCTATCTGTGCTTAAATCTCCCCTACTTATTAAATCTATTGTAGAAGTTATAGTTGCTTTAAGAACACTCTTATCTCTAACTTCAACTCCTAAGAATTCACCTAATTTTAAAAGTAACTCAGCTACAACCTGTTTTAATCTAGCAAATACAGACTGTTCTTCGTTGAAGTCCATTGCATTAAGTTCTTTCTGAAATTCTGGAGTACTCATCGCCTCTGCAATAAACTCACTTACCTTAGTGTATCCGTATAATCTAGAAGCATTTTCTGGAACTTTAGCCTTTCTTTTTTCTTCCTTAGCTTTTATTAACTCTTCCTTTAATGCTTTTAAGTCTCTTTTATCATCAGCATTAAGAGATTCAATTGCAAAGTTATGAATATATTTCAATTTTGCAATAGCTTGTTTGATTTGTGGCGTTAATTTTGAATTATTTGGATCAGTTTCAGATAGATTAATTAATTTACTAGTATATGCGTGTATTAACTCGTGTACTAGCACCCTTTCAATATCACTAGCAATGACCTCTCTGTTGTGTAAAAACTTAGTACTATTTTTAATTACTGTAGGATTAATTCTTAAAGAGTTTTCTTCCCAATCAAATTGACCTGCATCCTTTAAATCATTATCAATTTCAGCAGTAAATTCCATAGATAAATAATCACCTTGAGCTGAAAGAAAATCTAAAACAGCTTTATAAGCCGGATCAGTAAAGGCCTTCCTCATTTCATTTAAAGCCATAATACCTTTATACCCTCTTGTCGGTATGTAATTTTTAACAGCTACCTTACCTTCATGGAATGCGTTAGCAACAGCATCATCAAAACCTATATCCATACCATTAAGGGCTTTCTTGGGTTTTAAAACGGTTGCATTATCATCATATAAACTAACTGCAGTTCCATTTGCATTGTATTCTTTAACACCTGTAAGTTTAAGATTGGCTGAACCTAACAATGGAATTTGAGTATAAGTGGCTGTAATACCGTCTTCAGAAACTTTTTCAAATAGTGTCCATCTATTATTCTTACGATCTCTTACAGTTACAAACTTAGCAAGTTTTATAACTATTTTACCATAAGCATTTCTTTCTTTACGAAGTAAATCACTTTCCTTTTCACCATCTATAATTAATATACCTTTCTTAGCCTCTGTATCTGACTTAGGGGCATAACTAGGATTATGTTGTAAGAACTGTTTTACAAATTTATAAGTATTAACATTATCAAATGTTCTTAAATTTTGCCCAATCTTTTTAACCACTAAGTAATCAGATGGTACATACTTAACAAATTGTACAGCCTCTTGTAGACCACCTGTTAAATAAGCATAAGCCACAAGTTTCTCTCCAAGTTCACTAATCTTAGGATCCTTAGAAGTTAACATATCAACAAAGCCTCTGATAACATTAATATCATCAGTTCTTTCTACTTGAGATGCCACATACTTAACTGTAGAAGGTTGTCCCTCTTTTACTGCAGAATCCACGAACAGGTTTCTTACGAAAAAATTTTTCCTACCAAAGTCAGTTTTCTTAAGTGCTTCAACTAAAGTTTTTAAAGATGGGCCTTTATCTGTCTCTGTAAGGAGTTCTTCTAATGTCCAATCCCATCCAAGACTCTGTTGAGTAAACATGAACGACTTTAATTCTTCAAATATTTCTTGTCTAAACTCAGTATTGATATCTTTAAGATTTCTAAGGTTTTCTAATTCTCCTGTAACTTCTTGAACAGCTGCTTCATTATAAGGAAACAACTGATTTAAGGTGTCATCCACTAAAGCAACATACATGGCAACATCTCCAGCTTCTCCATAAAGAGCCTGTTCAGCATTAGCAATAAGTTGCTTGTTACTCAGTCCATCAATTTGAATTCTTTTCTTAGCTATCTCTTGTAGGTTCTTTCCAAAACCTTTACTATCAGTAGATACAGCTCCGAACACTTCAGATAGTTCCCTACCAACTTCATCTAAGTAACTAAAGTGCGCTAGTATCTCTAATTGATCTCTAACATAATCAGCTCCATTAGAACCTTTGTTCTTAAGCATCTCTTCCATATCATTTAAAGAGAATGATTTGTTGGTAGTATCATATTTTGGAGCTACAGGTTCACCTTTCTCATTAACTGTGGCCAGTCTACTTAAATACTTTTCCTTAAGTAACTTGATTACATATTTGTTTTTATCTTTAGTAAATACATTGTTAAGACCGTCAGAAAGAGTCTGCATCTCTGATACAAAATCTCTAACAATCTCTTGTCTTAAAAAGAAGGCATTGTACCTTAAATCCAGAGCTTTACCTTTTTCAGTTTGAAGTAAACTGATTATAATAGAAGCATTGAATGTGGTCATGTTAAAGTTGTTCTTATCTAACTTAGGGTCTTTAGCATTATCTACAGCAGCACTTTGTTGTAGAATTAAGTTCTGAATCTTTGTTCTTTGCTCTCCTTCAAACTTAGATATACCTACTCCTGATAAATCAGTCAGCATGATTGGGTTTTCACCCTCTCTAAATCCTTTGAAGAATATTCTCTCTTTTATTAATCCATCATCTGTTTTAACAATTTTACATAAATGTAGAGCTTTATCTTGTATAACAGTAGCACCTACTACAGCACGAGAGTACACACTAACACCATCCTTACCGGCACGTTGTGAGATGAAGTCATCCATCTGACGTCCTGGGGAATTAAATAGTTGATCATTAACAATATTGTCTCCAGTAGTCTCTAAGTCTTTCTTATCTAATGGTTCAAGACATTTCTGCATAACCTTAGCATTACTTAGTATTGACCAGTGAATATCAATGTATGCATTCTGTAGTACCTTTTTAGTTAAGGCCTTTGAATACATTGTTTGGATATCCTCCATAGTAAGACCTCTGTCTTCTAGTATCTTCTTAATTGCTGCTTTTTCTTCAGCCTTAGTTGGCTCTGCGACTTCTTCTCCCTGCCCTTCAGCAAATTCTGCAGCGGCTTCTTCTAGGCTACCTTTAATAATACCTTTAGCAGCTTTTTCAATTTCTTTTCTAAGTGCAATCTTACCGGCAAATTGTTCTCTAATCCACTTATCAAGTTCTTTATAATTTATCTCTCCAGTTTCTGTATCAATTGCAGAAGGAATTTTCTTTAGTTCTCCTTTTTCATTTACTATAGTATTGAACATGTAAGAGTATAACTTATCCACGTCAAAGTCAGAGCCCATTTGTTTTGTGATTTGACTAGGAACAATGATTAAGTCTCCCATTACAGCAGGTAAAAAGCCTACCACTTTTATAGCTACCTGTGAACTGTGGCCTTGGTTAGGAATACGAGCACCTATTAAATTAAGGAGTTCTGGATCCACTTTATCTATGTCCAACATTCCTTTATTAGGGCCTTCCTTTATAACATATTCTTGTACATCAAGGAGTTCTCCTTTATTGTTTAAGAATTTAAATGGAATCAATACCTCACAATATGATATTACCTCAGGATTTTCTCCTTCAGTAGTATTTAAGAATTTTAATCCTGTCTTAGGGTCAAATCCTTTAGTATAAACAATACCAGATTCTTTAGCTAGCCTGCTAGGATTCCAAGTCTCTATTTTAGGAGCCTTGAATCCAATAGAAGAACCTTGGATGAAGGATTTACCAGACATCTTTTGTTTTACAATAGGATTGAACAATGATAACAACATTGACTCAATCTTATTAGCACTATTATTAAAAGCTAAAGGAATTACAAAATTACCTTCCTCATTTATTTGAAGAGATTTGATACTATTAATATCCCAACCTCTACCAATAGCCTCTTCTACAAGAGCCTTCTGGATTAAAGGAAGTGATTTCTTTGTGATAGTAGGTACACCTTCTATGTCTTCAATACCTAGTCTCTTAAATAAACTGTCCTTAGCCAATCTAAACAATTGTTTTCTAAGTTCATCCTTTAAGTTCTTAAGTTGTGCGGCAGTATAGCCTTTCTTACCTAGAAAGTCAAAGCCTTCATAATCAAGTATACCTTCAAATAGAAGTTTATTCATTTGAGAAATTGTAACAATCTCTCTTTTAGTTGCCTCATAAGGAACATCTTGTTGGATTAAGAATCTATTCTTATCCATCTGATTCATGTGTTCAGCTTTGAATTGTAGGTCTTGATGAATATTACCGTCTGCATCTGCAATCTCAACTTCATTAACACCGCCTATCTTAACTCCAGTCATGAACACTAATCTATCAACACTCTTACCTTTAACTCCTTTAGCGTTAGTTCCACGTTCCATAGCAATTCTAAGAGCATCTAACCCAACACCTTTTGTTATATTAGGTATTAATGGGAATGCCGAAGTCTTAATATACTTAACAGTCCTGATACCATCAGGGCCAAAGCTAGAATAAACTTGTACAGGTTTCTGTGCTTGGAATACTACAGAAGCTTTCTTAAGAGCATATAACTCATTTTGTTCTAAGTTATAGTCATAGTCACCTTTAACTTTAGCCTTGTATATTTTAGTTATAATAGAAGCAAAAATCTCTTCTGGTATTCTACCATAGTTCATTAAATCATTTAAGTATTGCTCAAGTGTAACTAATTCTTGGGCATCGGTACCTGCCACATTGTCATAGCCGAGTTCCTTAGCATACCCATCTACAGTGTTTGAGGAAACATCATCCTTAGCAAATACAGTATTATAAAACCTTTTACCTTTCCATGTAAATCCTCTACGATCTGTAAATTCCCATTTGGTATTACTTAACATACCGGGAGCAATATCTTTAGCCTCTCTCTTCTGATATTCAGCAAGAGTCTTCTCAACAGTACCTTTCCATGCCATAGCAGGATCACCTAGTATAGTTTGCATCATACTAGTGGTTGTTAAGAAGTAGTTAACATTGTAATCAGCGGCAACAAAAGCTAAAAGAGCTTCCCCTTGTAATCCTTGGCCGTATTTATCTACATACTTTTGATTAAAAGGAGTAGTATATTTAATAGGCTTACCTTCAGCTATCTCTTGTGGAGTCTGTTCTACTTCAGTGGCTAAACCTGATTCTTTCATGTAGTCGATAGAAGTGTTAATCATCTTAGCAACTTCTTCTGCAACTACAGCCTCAAGTGTAAGTAGGCCTTCACCTTGAAGTAAATCATAATTCATTACTCCATTCTTTCTAACTACATTATTTAAAGCTGGGAAGTGGAAGAAGTATTGACTACCTTCATAATACTTACCATAATTATCTTTCATCCATTTAACAGCCTTTTCTTTATCTTCAAACTCTTTTATTTTAGAATCTAATATAGAGTTGACTTTTAGCATTCTGTCTGCTTCTCCCTTAACCACATTCATGAATCTAGCTAATAGTCTTGCAGAGATTGATTCAGCTGTAACTTTACCATCTACAAACTTTGTAGAGTCAATACCTAATTTACCATCACTAAATCTTATTCTAGGCGCTTTAATCATAAGAGATGTAGACTTATCAGATTTAGTTAAATCTACAATAAACATCTCGTCATTACCATTATTAAAGAATCTACTTAATGTGTCAAGCATTAATTCCCTTTTAGACATATCAGATTTAGTAATACCTTCTTTACCTCTAGCTTGCTGACGCATACCGTCAACATATTCTATAGCAAGTACCTCTAATAATTTAGGAGTATAATCCGGATCTAACCATAATGATCTTGAGGAATATGAGTCTAATTTTAAAAGGCTACGTAATTTTTCATTATTTATAAACTCTCTTGTTTCAAGAGTTTCAAAGTTATGCATACCATAAGCATAGATAGTCTTACCTTCAACATTCTTGAAGGTCTTAGAGAACATTACAGAAGAGAACTTAGCCTCTTGTGCTGCTAATAGTTTTAATACTTTCTCTTGTTGTTCCCCAACAAATGGATTGTTCAAAGCAAATACACTATCTGCTTCTACTTCAACACCATCAACAACTTTCTTAGGAACTTCTCTGGTTAGAGAGTCCACAATTATAGAGAATATCCCATTAGGATTTCCTTGTTTAACAAATTGAAATTGTTGAAGAAATGATCCTGATACTGAATATCTACTTTGTACTTGTTTATTACGTGCTTTAAAAGCAGTATGATTTAGTGTATCAAGTAACTTCATAGTATCATCAAAAGCAACGTCACTCATCATTATGCCTGTAAAAGCAAATAAGTCTTTTACAAATGTGATTAAATCCTCTTTAGGAGTTTTAGAATTAAACTTTAACATTCTTTCTTTGAACACTAAGGCTCCTTCTTTATTAACTACAAGTTCACCTTTAGCATTAAGGGTTGTACCATCAGAGTTTTTAAAGTTCTCATTCCACTGCCCTAAGATACGTGATTGTACAGTATTTCTATCTGAGTTAGCCACCTTACCGCTAATACTTCCATCTGCATTCCTTGTATAAAGAACCATTTCAAATGATTGGTGATTCTTTCCAAAGACAGAAACAAATTCATTCTTAACTCTGAAGTCAGTGTCTTGACTAGTAAGTTTATCAAAGACTTGTTTAAGATACATCTTAGCAGGGTTCTCTGTATAGATATTTCTTATAGTACCTAGAAAGTCATATAGGTTAATATCAACAGGAGATAAAGCCTCAAGTAAATCATCCCAAGCAGTATCAAGTGGTATAGCTTTTTGTATTCCAAGTACCGTGGATTCCTCGGCCATTAGGGTTGAAAGCCATAGTTTAATTCTAGATGATGCTGTATTCTTGCTATTAAGTTGAAATGAAGCCCCATCCATGAAACCTTTTCTTTCATAGCCCCCTTCATTTTCTCCCATCTCTACTCCATTCTCTTCAGTAATTTCATCTCCATTAGAATCTTTAGGAGCAGCCTCAGTTAACTTATCATTAACTTCCTTGAAGCCAACTTTCTGTAAATCAATCTTAGAGAACGCTGTAAATTGTTCCCAAACCTCAGGTTTAAGTACTCTCTCTAATTCAGAGAGTTGTGATTTTAATACTGACAATGAGGACTTACTATATTGAGCATACTCAGGGCTGGCTTCAAATTCTTCATTTAATTCCTCTTGAGTATCAAATTGTGCAAGATATTCAAGATTAGATTTATAAGCTTGTAATTCTCTTTTAGCATTATCAAAAGCTTTTCTAACATAGAATATATCACCTTTCTTAGATGTCTCCATATAAGCATTCTGAATAAGGAATCTGATGATGCCTAAGATTTCATCCTGCTTCTCAGAATCATACATATATTCCCCATCTCTAACAAGGAGACCTGCTGATTTATCCTTAAATTCCTCTTGTTCTTCTGGAGTCATTAAGGCATCAGTTGTATCAGGTTTAGTTTCAACCTGTGTGCCTAAGTGATTACTTAATCCTGCAACTTTAGGTTTAGCTATTCTAGCTTTCTTAGTTCCTTCTACTTTAGGAGTTTCTACCTTAGGCGCCTCAACAATAGGTTCTGCGATAGTTTCAGTTTCTTCCTGTTTAACCTCAGTAGACTTATCAATAGCCATTACAGAGTGAATAGTATATACAGGCTTTCCATTAGGAGCAGTCTTTTCCCTTAAGTTAGTATTAACTAAGTTCTTAACATGCTCATTGTATGGTTGTGTACTATCTTGAAATTCTCCTTTAGCCTTATCATATGTTAAGATATTGATAGGATCTCCGGTATTAATTCTAGATAACTTCACAGAGAAGTTACTTCTGTGTAATACTTCCTGAAGCAATTCTTTATTTCCGGGATAGTTAATATTAAATTTACTCTTAGGATCTTTATTATTTAAACTGATAGTTACACTCTTATTGTTATAATCAACAATAATATTACTCTTATCAGCATCTATTCTTATTGTAGGTCTTCCAGCTGAAGGCTTAAAGTCTAGAGAAGGCATAAATACATACTCAGAAATAAAATCTCTAAGACCAGAAGTAGTCATAATATCTCTACCACCTGTTTTAGAATTTAGTTCTTGTGCGCGAGCCTTGGCTTCTTTAGTTGCTTCGTCCTCTAATTGTGAGAATTGAGTTCTTAAATCTATAGCAGCCATGATAGCATCAACCATTCCTGGAGTAATCTTACCAATTGTAGCGGGGGTAGGAATGAATTTACCATTAGAAGTAGGAATCATAACAAATACAGTACCAGTCATGTTACCCTCTTGTAGTCTAGATTCATACTCATCAGAAATAGCCAAGTCTCCATCAAATAGTCTATCTCCTTGTACTCTAAATCCTTTATTGTAAATTGTAAAAGGTTGAGTATCTTGCCCCCATATATCTAAGTTTAGAATATTAGGTAAAGCGTTGCCAACAGTAGTCTCAGACTTATCTGCAGATTTAATTAATCTACCAATACCTTTTTGATTGATAGTATACGTAGCATTCAATGTAGGTTGTGAAGTTAATTCTTTTCTAAGATCTGTGATGATCTTAATCTGGGCTTCTAGATTACCTTCTAAACCTTCTTGTTCATTTGCAATATGTAATGAACGGCCATTCTTCATAGCACTAGTCCATTCAATTGTAGGTAAGTAACCAATCTTTACTCTCTTACCTTCAACTTCAATTTCAATTTTAATTGGAACATCCAGTGGAGTACTTGATTTAATCTCTCCATAGGTAGTTTTCTTTACTACAGGTTTACCGGCAGCATTGTATGATACAGAGTCACCTACATATGTAGTATCAAAGGATAGGAATACCTTGGTACCTACCCCAACAATTTCTGGTAATGAAGTATAGAGGAAATTCTCATCAGTTACTTCATCACTGTTTTTATCCATTGTCTTATTAATGACAGCAAGTACATTAATCCTTTTTGCCCCGAGCATTACTGAAGTATGTTCAGCCTCTTCAGTTACATCTGTCTCTGCAGGAGTTAATGGATTTTTACCATCTTCATAGTTATCATCAATAACATCTTGAGTATGCTTAAGATTTAATTCTGCTCTTTTAGCTATGATAGCCTCAGTTAAAGTTACATGCTCTTTCACAGACTCATCCATATCTACGGCATCTTGAACTTTATCAAGCTCATCTATAGTGGTTACTTCTGAGATTTTTTGTTCCCAAGTTTTATCTTGTTTAGGCTCGGGCTTAGTTTCAGTAGATGCCTCTTCCTGTTTAGGATTAATTAAATCCTTAACTTTTTCAGTTGCCTTAGTAGCTGTTTCTTTTACTTTATCAACTACATCATTAATCTTTTCCTTAGCTGTCTTTCTATCTTCTTCTGCTTTCTTTCTAGCAGTTTCTTCATTCTCTTTTACAGTTTCCTCTAATTGAGACTTAATCTGATCTTTAGCATACTTTGCAAATTCTTTCTCACTAGAAAGTGTTTTGAAGTTATTTACAGATTTCTGTAAAGACTTTTCAATCCTTGCAAGTTGTTTCTCTAGGAAGTTATACTCTTTAAATCCTTCTACTCCTTCTAAAGAGAAGTTACTAATTTTATCAGAAAGAGCAGTTATCTCTTTGTTTATCTTTTCAGATTCCTTTATACTTTTAGCTTCGGCTAATTTAGTTAGAGCATCTTGGCGTTTATCAAGTAAATCTTTATACTCTTTAGTCTGCATTGCAATTTGTTTTACATCTGCAAACTCTTTATTCAGTCTTGTTTGAGTATCTGTTTTAATTCTAGATAAAATCTTTTGTTGCGCCCCTTCTATATATAGGGACTTCGTCCATGAACTCTGTAAGCCCTTTACATTATTCTCTAGAATTTTATATTCACCATCACTTAAAGAAGGTTTAAGTTCTTCTAATAAGTCTGTCTCACTAAAGAATGCTGTAACATTATTAGTTACATGGTCGTAAACTTGTTGAAGTTTCTTAGCCTCTTCCTTGTATTTTACAGATAAAGCATCTATAGCCTTTTGGTCTACCTCTGTATTCTCTGCTGTATTTTGTTCTATCTCTCTCTCAGCCCAAACATCTATCTGATTATTTAAATGGTCTAATCCATTCTCATCTCCTAAGAAATCAAAAGCAGTAACAGCGAAGTCAGTACTATTAAGTACGTCATAGCTGATAGGATCATTAGAAGCTAATGCTGATATCTTACTTATATTTTTAATCTTAGCGCTCCATTGAGATAATAGTTCTTGCTCAAGTTTCTTTGAGTCATATTCACCCGGAACTATGTTACCTGTCTTTGGATCAATCTTAGCCATGTCGGTCATGGTTAAATGGAAGTTAGCAAGATTCTGTTTTAGAAGTTTATGTAGAGATACCTCACCTGCCTTTTCAGCAGATTGTTCTCTAACAGCTCCAACAGTTCCACCTAAAGTACCAATGATACTTCCAAGGACAATACTCTTTTGTCCTTCATCTGTAGTGAAGTTATTAAGCCATTCTTCAGAGTACCATGGGATACTTTCAAGAAATGAAATATCTTGTCCTGCAGTTTTCTTATTGTAGTTTTGAATAGCTGTTTGAATATTTTCTTCCCAAATACCTTCACTAACTATAGACTTTCCAATATTCTTTGCTACTGCCCCAACTCTATCTCCTATAGTTAAAGGTTTAACGCTCTCTACTAGAGTACCTTCACTATTCATAATAGAGGAAATTCTGCTTTTAGAGGCTTTAAAAGGTTTAAAAAAGAAAGCATTAGTAACGTAATTAGAAGGCATTAATGCCACTACATTACCTAGATATGTTTTCTTGGCCCCTTCTGCAGCCATGAAGTCTACTTGTTGTTTTTGAAAAGGATCTAAATATTCATAAGGCTTATTGAACAGTTCTACTGCCTGTTCTTTCCTTATTTGTTCTTGATTATCACGTGCTTCAAATCCTGCTTCATTAAAAGAGTTAAAAGTAGACATACCAAGTAATCCCATTTCATCAATAATAGGTTTAACTTTTATTGCGTTGTCTGCTACTACTCCTGTTTTAGCTGAAGAATTTAAAAATTTAGACATACCCTTACCTAATAATCTTTCTGCTCCGGCCGCCTTACCTGCCATACTTAGACCTTTGGACCCAATTAGAGAAGAAGCCATAAAAGCAAGACCGTCCACAACATCATCCATCCAGAATTCAGTTGTACCCATTTGATCAAATACATTACCATTTAGGTATTGAGCACTTTTATAAACAGGGGCTGCTTTTTTAATTTCTTCCTCAGCATTCTCAAATAATCTAACCCAACCATTATTCAAAGCAAAGTCCATGCTGCCAGAGGTTAATCCTCCAACAAATCCTAAACCTTCCATGAATTTAGTTCCGGTAGTACCTACTAATCTAACAGCACCTGCACCTAATTTAGCACTCATAGGCTGCCTTTCTCCACGAACTGCATCTAGATTATTAATATCTGATACAGGAATACCTTCATCATATTTGCTTTCTCCCCAATCACCTGTTACAGGTGTTGTAGGTGTTGCAATATCTTGAAGTAGTCCTTCAGATCTTTCTGTTGGCGCTAAGTTACTACTATAAATATCACTTGAATAATCTATGTTATTCAAGTGACGTAGGTATTCTTCGTATGTTGGCATAATTATTATTTTCTTTTTCTTACTGGGTGCTCTCTATCAATTACCTTTAGGTGATCCACGAATGCTAAGGTTTGTAATTCATTTAATGATATAGGGTGATCTATTCCTTCATATAAGAAGGCACGAGTATTATCAGGATCTGTAAGAAGAGCGTTGTTGAACATAAACTTGACTCTATTATTACCTACAGTAAACTCCATGTTTTGTTTTCCTTTAAGATTTTCTACAGAGAGATCTCTAGTTAAATTATTTGCAATCCTTAACCCATCTGATATTCTTCTTTGAGATGTTGGTAGAGCCATTTTAATAGTTTTATAACCGGTATTATTATCTATCTGCAGATCTCCTTTAGATGTTAAAGTAACATCTGTAGGAACATCAATAGCATATAATCCAGTGCTCTTATCTATATTAACGTATTTATCAGAGTCTTTTGTAACCTTTTGTAAGTAAGCTTCTAATTTACGTGTAGCCTCAGAACTATTACCATAAACATACTTACCTGCTTCTGACATAGAAGTTGATGCCCCCTCAGAATCTGTATAGAATGATATAGATGTTGGATTGCTAGAGAGAACTCCTTTAATACCTTCACTAGCATCAGGATCTGTAATTGGGAACATTGATCCTATTCTATTTTTAGTAAGATCACGCTTTTCATCCATTAATTTTATCCATCCTTGCTCTGTACTTGGCATTTGGTTATCTACCTCAGCTTTATCTTTTGCTCTTCTTTCCTTACCTTCTTTAGTTTCATCTTTACTTTCAGTGACCATTGCTTCGTAACTAGAATATCCTTTCATTTGAGCGAGTTCTTCCTTATAATTTGTCTTTGTAACAGCCATAGCAGACTTTACACTACCATATCTATCAATATCTTCACTTGTTTGTTGTATGCCTTTATCATAAGAATTAGCTTCAAGTGGTACTATATTTCTTTTTATTAATTCCTCTCTCTTATTACGCGCCTTTGTTCTAAGTGCCTCTAATCCTTCTTGAGACATGCCTTGTCTATATCCTTCTTGTATACTTTTCTCTATTTGATAGTAACTACGTTCTAAATTTAAATCTTCAATATTAGTATCTATACTATTTTGTTCAACTCCATTCCATAAACGCCCACCACCAGAAGGTTGTAATCTCCAAAATCCTTTTCTATAATTAACTGCCTCAGCAAAAGATTCAGTATCTTTAATACCAGCAGATTGTAAAGCAGGCACACCTCCAGAAACAATTTGTCTAGGTGAAGTCTTTGTAGAAGCGTCTTTATCATAACCAGGATCTCCTACATACTGATTATCTGATACATTCTTAGCAAGTCTATAAATAGCGGACTTAACATAATCCTTAGAAGACATTCCACCTGTTTTATTTTGCAAATTAACATCATCATTATAGGTAGTTTCATTTTCAAATATAGGAGCATACTCTGCAGCAGCCTGTTCTAAAGCCTTATCTATTGCTTCTGGAGTTTTACCTAATGCTGCAAGTCCTTGTGTCTTTACAGACTTAAGCATTCCTGCCACATTAGCACTAACTAATCCTGAGTCAATAACATTCTTATCTATACCATCAACAACAGCCTTCTGAATAATACCATCATAATCACTTTGTTCCTTAAACCCGGAATAATCTACAGGAGTGTATTTACCATCAGCATCAATAGAGGCTTGCTTTCTAGGATCTCTACCCCCGGGTAAAATTAATTTACCTTGCATTTCAAGTTGATTCATCATAGCCTCATACTTTTGAGACTCCTTATATTCTTTCTGCGCATTATTAAGTATACCCCTAGACTTTGCAATCCCTTTTAAAATCTCAGGAAGAGCATTACCATACTGATTATCATACTTATCTTTAACAGTTTTATTAACATCCTGCATAGCTCTATCAAGAGCACTAACAGTATTGGTATAGTCAACATCCCTATATTCACCTGATGCATTTTCTTCTATAGCCTTTGCTATGGCAGTTTGAGAAAGGTCATACCTTTGTTGTGCCTGTGCAGCAGCCTGCATCATCATTGGATTGATGTTTTGACTATTGTAATCTATGTATGGGACATCGCCAGTATCTACTTGCTCCGGCTGCATCATTCTATTTTGATAAGGATTTCTTGCCATAATTATCTAGCTCTTTCTCTTGTTCTATATTTCCTTGAATACCAAGGGCCTTGTTCCTGTAACTCTACATTAGGATTCATCATCTGCATTAAAGCAGCATCTTGTTTAGATCTCATATATCCTGCAGTACCTTGATTAATAGCATTAAGTACATTATTCATTCTTTGTTGTCCTTGGGCATTTTCCATATTAGCCATTTGTGCATTATACATTTGAGCTTGTAACTTAGCTTGTTCACTTGGGCCACCTTGTGGAAGTTGATTGTTATACATTTCTTCCTTCTGATATGATTGGCCTAATTGATCACCTAAAACTCTTTGTACTCCTACTTCACTAGCCCCAACATTAGCTTTATATTGTTGAGCAGATGTTCCACCCTTTAAAACTCTTCTAGTATTTGATCTAGCTAAATTAGCTTGTTCTCTTGCAGAAGCACGCTCTCTTTCTAGAGATATTCCTACAGGTGCAGCACCTGATTCATCTAGCTTAATTCTGTTCTTACTTCTTCTATTTGCTCCTATTTGGCTAATAACATTTCCTAATATTGGAGCAACCATTCCTGCAGCAGCCATTCCAGCTGAACCTCCTGAGTATGTTCCCCAATCTTGAGTTCCCGCTTGTCCAGTCATTCCAGGCATTCCAGGCTGTAGTGCTGAGTTAATTTGGGAACCTGTAGGTAAAGGTGTATTAATTTGTGGTATAGGTAAAGACTGAAGTGGATTTAATATACCTCTGTCATTATATTTAGGCAGACCACCACCAGTAGCAAAATTTCTTAACATCTTAATTCTACCCCCAGTTCTCATCTTAACATCTCCCCCAGTCATCTCCATGGCCTGTTTAAGTGCCTCTTGATTATCCTCTAATTCTTTAGACTCCTTATCAAAAGCTTTCTTAGAAATAGGATCAGTAATCTTACCATTCTTCATTCTAAGTTTATATCTACTTTGTATTTTCTTTGCAGCATCTGCAAATGTTTCACCTTTTCTCATTTCTAATTTATCTGAGTATATATAGGTCTCTCCTCCATTACCTGGATTCTTACCTACTTCTCCGCCCTCTACTAATGCATTAGGTTGGCCTAAATTAACAGAACCTGTTCCATCAACAGGTATACCCCCATCAGGGCCTTCATGACTCTGGCCGATATAATTAATAACACCCCCATTTCTTTTACCTACTAGCCCTGCATAATTAGGGTTAGTTCTAAATAAAGCAGGGTTAGCCACTTTTAGACTATCAAAGCTTGCCTCATTATAACTTTTGGTATTGTATATTCCTTCTGGATCCCTAGTAGTTACATCTCTGTATATTCCGCCAGGTTTCGCGGGAGTTCCAAATTGTTCATTTCTCCTAGTAATATTTTGTAGGGCTGTTCCTCTTTCTGTATGTGGTCTTAAAGTAGGATCAAATCCTTGCTCAAAGCCGGGTTGACCTTCCCACCCTGCTGCTGCATATCCTTTAATTTGGCCTTTGTCATTATATACAGGTGTTGGATTTGTAGGTGTAGTAGGTACAGAACTATTTGTTAAAGGCCCGCCCTTAGCATGTTTCCTTAGTCTGCCCCCATATCTAGCAACAGTCCCCATAGGTAACTGTTGATTATTAGCCTGTAATGCTTGTAATTGTCCTTGAGCTTGGTTTTTAGCATTAGCTTGGGCATTCATAGCATTTTGTTGCGCTTGTGCTTCATCTGCCGCAGCATTACCAGCAATTGCACCACCAGTAGAACCCCCAAGAGAAGCCCCAAGCATAGCCCCTGTAGGTCCAGCAATTAACCCCCCGGCCACAGCCCCTAATGCAGGGGCTATAATACCAGCACTTTTCTTTAACCAACTACCAAATCCATACTGTTCTAAGTCATCATAGGACATCTGTGTTGATTTATTATATCTTCTAACTTTCTTTCTGGTCATATGTATCTAATTCTTAAGCAAATGTAAAACATTATTTTGGAATTTCCAAATATTTTAACGTAAATTAATGGGTGAAAAGGATGTTTGGATATCACTGACCTTTAGCTTACTAATACCGTCATTTGTAAAACTAAGAGTTAGTTTAGCATAATTATCTATAAATCTACCATCATCGCTCTGGTTTCTTATATCATTAAATCTCCAAGTTCTAAACCTTCTGATTATATTATCATCAGGTTCTAATAAAATAATACCTGTATCTTGATAGTTATTCTCTAATCTAATAGTAGAAAATGTTTCATTGGCAATATTGGAAATACCGCTTGTAACCTCAGTAGATAATTCTATTATATCAAGTCTGGTTGCAACCTGTCTAGCAGGATTAAGTATAAGTTCCAGAGTGGAAGGAGTCTTTAAAGTATTTGTATAATCAGAGGAGTACACCCCATAAAGCCCTGTATTTAAAGCACTACCACTAACATACCAATAAGTATCATATGAGTTTTTAAAAACATATGTTTGTCCTTTTTTGTAAGTTCCAAAATCAAAAGTAGTGTCGCTAAAGGATATGAATGTGTTAGTATACTCATTGTATTTTAAACTCTCTGTTGGAAAGCTAAACATGATTTCCTTAGTTCTAGGGTTGTATATAGTATTTACAGAAGTTAGATCTGCTCTATGCATGTACGCGTATAGACCATTTATATCTGATAAAAACTCAAATCCCTCTTTATTCTTTAATCTACATAACTTCTTTAAATCATCGTCAACGAAATATAGGTTACTATCTGTTCCAATTATGCTATTAGGTAAGGATGTTCCAGCATTAGTACTTACATAATCATATCTTTTTAAGGCCTCGCCCGTACCTATACTTACTGGAACACCGTTACCTGTAGTTATAACTTCCCTATCTTCTACTGGTATAATGCCAAAGCCTTTTGTTTGAAAATAAAATAAAGAGTTGTTATGGTTATAAAGTCTAGTTAATGGTCCAAACTGATTATCTATATCTATGCTATTATTAGGTAAAAATTGTAGCCATGAATCCGCTACTTCTCCATTTGTTTTCTTTTCTGAAACACTGACCCTTGTAGAATATTCTGTATTTTCTACAAAGTTAATAGGCTTAGAAACAAAACTTTTAGCCCCTGTAGATAAGGAATATACAGGGTTGTATGTATATAAGTCGTTGGCCTGAATAAAATATTGTGTAGCTGTTCCCCCATTAAGATAAAACTCCCAAGTGCCGGCCTTTTCCCAAAAAGCTGAGTACATAAATCCGTTAGTTATAATACTTCCAGAGTTTGAAATATTGTCATCATATGTAGACCATCTAGGATTAGAAGTATAATCTAGATTCAGTTTAGACTCTACTAAGCACTGTACGACTTGAGCATATCTATCATCTTCAAATGTAGAACCTGTTCCATCTGCCCACATAGTTCTCATATATTCAAACTTAGTGATGTATGTATCCCCTCCATATACTGTAATATTTGAAGTATTAATGCTTTGTACTGAAGAACATGGGTAATAAGTTGTATTTGCTATAGTTGATATACTGTATCCTCCATAAGGATAAGTAATCCTTCGTCTTAATGCATATGCTGGATGATCATTTGCTAAGGTTGCAATAGTTGTGGTAGACACGTCTGATGCTAATTTCATTACCAAAGTAGTTCCTTTATACCCCCTACTACCTTCAGGATCAATATGAGAACGTGTTTTTAAAGAGTATCCTCCAAATTCAGAAGAAAGCCCTTGAAGTAGTGTTAAATTACGTTGTGCTCTAAATAATACAGTAGAATCTATATCAACTATTGCCCCAAAAGTAGAAGATGGAAGTAAAGAAGATAATATAACATTATCAACATCGTAAGCACTTGCGGTTCCAGTTCGTTTGTTTATGTGAGTACCATTTCCAGAATGAATATCCAATCTGGAATAAGCCCCGTCATTATTTTTATTATAGTTAGTTTCTGCACAAATATACTCAACTATACTTTTAGGAGCAAATGACGCTCCTGTTGATGAATGTAACGCGGGATATATTGCATTAGTTGGAGTTGGGGCTCCATAACCTCCCCAATACAATACCGTATCGTCTTTCTGCAAATTCCCTATATACCCACAATCAACTACTGTGGCAGTATCATATGTTCTTTCTGCTCTAACTATTTGATAAGAAACTATATCAGGATAAGATTGCAACAGCTCTGTAAAATTAAAAACAAAATTAATTCCTAATATTCTTATATAATCAGTAGCATAAGTAATTCCAAAAGAATTACTATTTTCTGAATAGTGGGGCATTCTTATATCTCCAATCCATTTAACAAAACTAGATTGCCCTTTAGAATTAAAAAATATCACTCCAAATCTATATATTTCATCGCGTTGATACCCCACATTATCATTTTGTAAAGGATCTGAATATCCTATAGATCCATTTACAGACCAGATTCCTAGTCCTGTAACAGGTTCCCTAAACTTAATAGTATTAAGTACAAATGTATAAGAAACGTTTGGACCCTGACCTCCAGGTATTCCAGCAGATTCTCCTCTATATCTGTATAAAGCATTTCCTGTTGTAGGAGACACATCTAAATCTAATTTATTTTTTATAGATAAATTATACTCTGTCTCAGTTGTAGGGTAATTAGGGTAAGTTATATCAATAAATTCGGAATCATTTTTATACATTCTAGCAACATGAGAAGAATTAAATCTATATGTTCTGGCATCAAACTCTACATCAAAGTCTTGTTCAGAAATATTACCTACAAATAAATAATTATATTTACTTGCTATTGTTTTAGGAATTAAAATTAAAGGAGAGGCAATAGTCTCTTCCAGAACAAGAGTTCCAAGTAATTGAGCTCCTGTATGAGATATCTCTAGACTATCCATTCTAACTCCTTCATATATAATAGTTACTTCTGGTACGGCTGTAGGTGTTGTATAGAACATAGAGATTACTCTAATGTATTGAAAATTTGTATTTGAATCATTAACGCTTATCTCTATCCCGCTTGTAGTTTCTGTGCCCACTACACTTCCTTGGAAGGCTGTAGAAGAGATTGTTAGTCCTGTTTCTGATACTTGAATAAATTGAGATAATGGGGAATAACAACTCTGCCCAGCATTTTGATTGTATAAACAATATGCATATTGATAAACTCCGGCCTTTAAGTTTCCGCTTATAAGTCTATTATATGTGGGAGTTGTGAATACAACATCTTGATTAATTTCAAATTGAGTGGTAATATATCCAGACACATCTAAAGCAAGATTACAGAACCTTATAGGATTTTGGCCGTCTACCCAATATACCTTTCTAATTAAAGGAGTTTCTTCCCTAGCTATTACTTCTACTCTGTCACCAAAGTCGAAATCTTTTCTAGCTACTAGGTAGGTATCTCCATCTAAACTAATACTTCCAATAGCTAAATCCGTGAATAATAATTCATGAATTTCTCCAACAACCCCAGCACACTGTATAAAGAATATAATACTAATAGAAGTTTCACCAAATCCTACAATCTTTTTATCAACATTGTTAACATCATAAATTAACTTAGTAGTTACCCCTTTAGAATTAGTCAAAGTAGCAGAAGAAAGGTCTTCTGCTACTACTATATCAAAATTTCTAGCATCATAGTAGTGTGTATTTTTATAACTCGTTACTACCGTATCTTTATCTATCCCCTCTAAAAAGGTATTTATGTGTTTAGCCATTTTACATCTTATTTAAATGTTCGCCTCTATTTATTTCTCTAAAACCATTCTTCCATTGATCAGGTTTAGGAACAAGTCTGTGTAGACTTCTCTTGATACTTTCCATACCATCTTCCCCAACCATTTTAATTCTATTTTGCGCACTACCAACAGCCCAAGATAATTCATCTTGAAACCAATTCTTTTTAGTCTCAGTCATCTTATCTTGTAGCCATAACCTAACTGCTATATTGGTAGCTATATGTAGTACCACCATTCTCATTACCTTAGGATCATCTGGAACTTTTGGGGTGCCATCATCCCACATAGGAAATCCTAGATAGGCTACCTGCAAAGTTATATTACTAACTCCACACCAGATATATCCATTATCAATAGAGTAGGTCCACTCTTGTAAAGAAGGTAAATCTATTGTAGGTACGAACTCTATAAAGGTAGTGGGCACATCAATCTGTTCTACCACATTATCCCCTATACCTGTAGTTGTTATATTAATACTCTGACCTTGAACTATTGCCTCACCTAAGGCATTATAAGTTGTAAAGTTTTTGCTAAAGTATCTATCTGTAGTTGGGAGCAAGGGCTTCTTTGATTCAGCGTCTCTACACCCAATAAATCTATAAATATCTCCGGGAAGTAATCCCCTGTTATCAGTAATAACTACATCCTCAATGGAGGGCACAAGAACTTCATCCCTACCAAAATATCCAATACAGTCCCAGATCCACTCCTTTGCCTCATCAGCATATACATCAGAAAATCCAAAATCCCTTTGAACCCTCTCTAATACTTCGCGTATGTGTGTGTATTTTCCGTTGAACATATTATCTCCCGTAATAATTTAATTTCTTTGTTGTATTTATATAATCCGCCAACTTACGTTGCCACTTTCTAATAGGCTCAAATGAGTAGTGTGTGTGATGCTTAAAATTACAAGTGGATTTATCCCAGTGATACCTTAGCACCTTTCCATCTACATGATCATTTGTATAATATACAATTGGCTTATCTTTTATTTCTTTTATTTCTGTAGGAGTTTTACCGGGATATATCTTAGCCCAAAGCTTTACTGTATCCCCCCAATTCTTCCACATTCTTACAGTTCCGTCCTTCCTTAATGTCAATGCATCACACACTATCTCTACGCGAAGAGAACCAAATCTACATGGCATATAAAACTCTAAATTGTTATATATGACTAACTGCATTCTTATCTCAATGAACTCTTCCCAAACCTTCCAAAAGGTTTTATAATCCACGGCAGACTCCCCCTGCTTTTGTTTATAGTGCCTATATATTTCCTTAGATTTATAATCAGCTATTATCTTTCTGTCTCCTCTAGGAAAGTGCATATTATTTCTTTACTCCGGGATTAACTATATCATCATGTCCGTTAGCTTTATTATCCTCAAAAGGAGTCATAACAAATTTAAATTTCTTATCCATTATGATATTTTGTAAGTCCATCACAATAGATTCACTAACAGGGTACTCCATATCATCTGTCCAAGGTACGCCAGCATGGCTTGTGTTAAAAGTGTAGGCATCCTCAGGATTTGCAAATATCCCTTTAACATGTAGCTCTTTAATATATTTGTGAATGTTTGTCTTACTAATTATAAACAAGTACCCATCATGTACAAAGGTGTAAATGTCATTCTGATTGAATTTACCATTCCCAGATACCAAAGCTCTTTCATAAGATACCAAGTTAAATTTAAGTTCTAGTAAGTCTGCTGAAGCAATTCTAGTAAAAGTCCCTATATTACCTTTCCTATTTATAGTGACAGGTATCCGTGCTGTACTTCTCATCATATATTTATCAGAAGTATGTGTTCCTACTGAACTATCCACAGGGGCCATAGTAACCTTACCCAAGTCTTGAACAAGATGCTCGTCAATAATCATCATGTTGTCGTCAAGTCTTTGCTTAACTAATACAGCACGTGCTTGTTGAACCCAAGTTTTAAATAATCTGATATCAATACTATCTGTTACTTTATATGTGCCGCGATAAAGTTCTGATAACTCATACCCGAGCATGTTAAGTGATCTTACCATAATTTTATTCTATTAAGATTTACTAAAACCCCAACTGTGGTTTCTTTTCTAACTATCTCGTAACTACCAAAATAACTCATTTTACCTTTATTGTCAAATAGCACGATAGGGGCCAACCCTTTAAAATTGGTTGAACCCCCGATGTACCATTGGTTTTTAGGGCTACTAATTATTTGTGTAGTAACCTTTTTACTTTGTAAACTATACTTTTGCTTGTAATCAAATACTTTGTTTTGAGTTACTTTAAAAGAAGTATTAACATATCCAACACTGTCAACTATTAGACTATCTTTGAAATAATTCTTTGTGTAGTATTCTTTATTTAGCTCTTTATACTTTCTAATTAACTCGGCAGTATCTGCCGGAATTTTGAATGTATCTATCACAGGAACTTCTACAGCATATGGAACCAACTTAGGTCTATATACTATGCTATCTTTCTTTACAATAGAAACTACAGTCTTAACAACTAAGACTTTATCCGGAAAGAATTTTCTCTGTACAAGAACTATACCTACGATGATAAGTCCTATAATGACAATATTATACCACTTCATTTAATGTATATTACTTGTTGTTTTAAATCATTACTGTCATAACTTACATGCACCCAAGATAAATTATACTCGTTAATAAGTTGTTTAAATTTATACTTCTTTAAAGCCTCAAACAACTTTGCATTGTCTTGACAAATAATGTCTGCTGCAAACCCTTTCATGTGATCACTTCCTTTAGCCCCTTTAGCAATTTCATTTAATCTAAGGCATCTATATCCTGATGTGATAGTTAATGTAAATCCTAATTCTTCTCTAACAGGCTGAAGAACATACATACACAGATCCCTTAAGTTATTTATAACTGTTTCTCCGGGTTGGTATTGTTCAATAATATGATGTTCATCCGCCATAGGGCTTTTTAAGAACTCCTCAAGAGTAAAGTTTTTAGACAGGTTCATCTGTTGTAAATTTAGATATACCTTTAAATACTACAATAGCGGTATTCAATCCAAATAGCACCCAACTAATTTGGGTTGTTGTTAGAGGCATTGCAATAATTGCACCATTCATTAAAGGTAAGCAGTACAATAACCAGTCGGCTATTGCCTTTAATTTCCTATTGTCTGGCTTTTTTAAATTATCAATCATAACCATAGTTTAAGTCTCCATATCAATTATGGAAGTTAATAAATCAATTGTCTCTGATTTAAATGGTGAAGGCTTGCCTAGTTTAATGTAAACATTTTCTACCCCTTCAATTACTGAGTAAGGTATTGTCAATACTTCATAAGGAGTTTCTTTATCTAAAAGATCAACAAATTCTTTCTGTAGTCTATCTCTTTCAGCTATAGCCTCCTTTTCAATTTCTTGAAATTCTTTAATATCTGCCAATCTTAGTACCTCCACATCCTTACTGAATGAGTATCTATTATTAGTTATGATTGGTTCACCGTTATCATTTTTTGTACAGTGTTTTAAATTAATATCATTAACTAATTTATCAATACGTTCCCATTCTTCTGTTTTAGAATAAGACTGGGCATCAGTAATATACTCGGCGATGCTCCTAGATAATTTACCCCTGTATATACCTAGTTGTACCCCAGATATACCATTCAAATCTTGTAACCCTTTACTGATATTAAAGAGTTCATAATACTTAATCTTTTTGCTTTTGTTTTCCATTGCTATAGTTTTTTAAAATTTTTACAAATTTACAATGTTATTTTAAGAATTCCAAATAATTATACATATTTTATAATTAGTCTACTTTTTAAAATTTAATTACATGTCCAGACACTGCGGTAATAACTCCTGCATAAGGAGAGGTCGCTTTTAAAATTAGAGCGTTTGTATTAGAAAAAGTATAGCCTGTCCAAGCATAATAATTTTGACTAATTGTAGTATTTGCGTATAATCCACTTATTATTACTCTAACTATACTTGAAGAGGCTCTAATCATAGTAATTTTTATAGTACATGGAGATGTGCTTGAAAAATCTTGTTCAAAACTGGTAAAAGAGTTCCCACCAAAGGTAATTGTAAATGTTCCAACTACTGTTGAACTTATAACATACTGTGCTTCTATAATATCTCCGTCTGCTAATAAAGTATTAGCAGGTACTGTATAACTATATAATGTAGTTAGACCTGTTCCTGATGTAGAAGCACTTGTATAAAAAGTAGCAAGTTTAGAAAATCCTTCTGCTGGAGCAGCTCCATAACTAAGCTCTTTTGTAGAAGAATCATAATATACAACATCTGCTTTAGTAGCAGAAGTTAGTTGTGTGACATATACCTTAGAGTTAAGATATAATTCTTGACTGGCGGGAGTAGCATTGAATACACCATATATTAATGAGTTAGTTCTGCCTAAAGCCTCTGTAGTTCTATCCTGATTATCTATAAAAAATTTATTAGAAGCTGTTTCTCTAGCACCAGCATAATAGCCTATAGCTACATTACTAGAACCTGTTGAATTATAATACCCTGCTCCTACTCCTAAGAATGTATTTTTAATACCTGATAAATTAGTTGTTCCTGAAGAAACTCCAAAGAAAGAATTCTCTGACCCTGTTGTATTAGTATACCCTGAATAATATCCCACAAATGTATTAGAGTTAGCCCTTGAGTTAAATCCACTTAAAGATCCTAAATATGTACTATAAGATTGAGTACTTGTTAATAATCCAGCCTTATATCCAATTGCGGTATTATTTGTTCCAGTAGAATTTGTATAACCAGCTTGATACCCTGAAAAAGTATTTTCAGATCCTGTACTTGTTAAGTATCCAGATTCATATCCAACAAAAGTATTATACCTTGCTGCCCCTTGATTTTCTGTAAATCCCGCACTTATTCCTAATTTACTACTAAAAGTAGTAGCGTTAGTTTCTATATTACTTCCTTTTATTACTCCCAAAGAAGTTAGATTATTAGTACTCTTGTTAAATACTAATCCAGAATCCCCTCCTAATACCCCCCCGTCATTAAATTGTACATATGTATCACTTCCCCCAATTTGTAATAAAGCTAATGCATCAAAAACAGCATTTTGGGATGGTGCTACTGTAGTAACTCCATCGGTTATACTATCTGCTACTTTACCATCAGCATATGTTTTAACCGCTTTTGAACTACTTATCTTTGTATCAGAGTCTGTAAGAGTTGTTTCTAATGCAGCCCCCGATAATAAACTTACATTAAGATTACTGACTACTGTAGTACTAGTTATTATAAGTGGAGCCGTTCCATCTGCTATATTAGATATTAATTGACTTCCTGTAAAAGTTCCTGTAACTGAAGCATTGCCAGTATAACTGATATCCGATCCCAATGCTGTTCCGTCCCAATGATAATAATCTCCAATACCACTATTTAAGTCAGCTAACGAATTATGTAAATTTCCCGCACTATTTCCTCTAATTACCCAAACATCATCTGTAATATTATATGACCAATCATATCCAGCATCTCCGTTCTTATCTATTCCTACTGCAACTGTGGCAGGTGCTGTAGCAGTAGAAGAATCATATACTATCCTAAACTCTCCTGCACTAGTTACATACTGAACCAAATCATTACTTCCTAATGCTAACGCATCTCCATTTAATTTCTTATCTATGGTACCAAAGTTAGCATGAATACTTCCTGAGTTCATAATGATATATCTATCCCCATCTACAGGAACAGCTCCTGGATCAAATCCATTATCTACTACCATTCTAATTACAGAGTCTAAAAAGTCTCCTGTAGCAGGTATAGTAATCCATGCTCCATCACTTCTTAAATATTTACCAGTATCATTAGCTAATTTGGGTAAAAAGCCATGTTTAGTTACAGAAGCATTATTAGTAGTGATATCTGTAAATGTAATATTAGCATCTGTTAAATAAGATATTATTTTATCTGCTGACCACAAATCTGTATTAGCTACTCCAGCATCATTAATACTTCTATGGTTAGCTACAGTATAATTAAGTAAAGAGTTATGATCAATTCCTCCATCAATAGTAGATATTATTCCCCCAGATATTGTAACAGTAGTTTCATCTCCTACTAAAGAATCCATCTTACCATTAAATATATTCCAGTCAGCCGCAGTTAAATATCCAGATTGTGCTGTAGTGGCAGGTACTGTAATGATGGCATTTATTACCGAACTAATATGATATCCATCTGAATGTCCAGGTAAATTTGTAAGGGATAAATGGGATTTGGTTCCTAAATCAGCTATGCTTTTTATGGCAATTCTGGCATCAAATAAAGTATCAAAACTACTAGATAATCCTGAACTAAAATCAGATATTTGAGATGTAGTAATAGTTATAGCAGCTTCATGTGCGGTAACATCGGCTTCTGTAACAACGTAGTCTGTTATGAAACCAGCATCATTAGTATAATTAGACAATGCCTTGTTTAATGTGAATATTCCCGTTGCAGAAGAGTATGTTAAGGGGGTTCCGGCAAAAGATGAAACTTGCAGTCTAGCTTGTGTCCAATCAATATCTCCACCAATAGCTGATGCTACAGAATCATCTACATATTTTTTAGTTGTTAAAGTAGTATTTCCTACTATGGCTAGTTGTGTAGTATATCCTATTAATGCATCAAAAGTACCACCTATGGATTTAGGTACATAATCAGTTATAGTACCCCCGCCTGTTCCACCACCTATAGGATCTACAAATACATAAGATCTCTCACTTTTAGAAAGATCTTCTGGATTAATATCTACAGGTATACCTCCTTGGTAAGTACTTGCTCCGCCAAATACAAAAGATGATTTGTTCTTACTAAGCATAATAATGTGATTGAAAAGTATTAAATAATTTAGTAGCTTCCGCTATTATAGTCTGTACTTCACTTTCTGAAATAGGAGATTCATCATCTCTAACATATTCAGGAATATTAGCATAGTACTCTAATACCTGAATGTATAAGTCTGTAGCCTTAAATATTTCTCTTTGACGCGCACCCGTTATCAAACTACCTATTGCCATCTTATTAAAATAGATGGAATAACAAGTAAGATGTTGCACTTTTAAAGATGTAATAACATCAGAAAGTTCTAAGTCAGTCATGTTAACTTAATTGTTGTAATATATCTAAATTATCTAAAAAAGATTGTGTATCTCCAGTTGAGGCCGCATAAGCTAAATTATTAAGAAGACGCATATTTTCTAATATCTCATCTTTTGTCTTATAATCTAAGTATATCCTATAACTCAAAAATTCTTTTATTTTCTCTGCGGTTATAAGCGCCGCAAAACCTTCAGTATAACTATAGGTGTAACTTGCTGAATAACCCCCTCCTGCCGGACTAATTTGTAAACTAAAGTCATAAATACCATCCTCAAAGGTATCTCCTGCTAGTCCTAATAGGATCGGTGTTATTTCCATAGAAGCTAGATCAGACAAACTAGAAAACTCATAGTAGTAATTAACGCTATCAAAACCTACCACCAACCTCACAGGATTAGTAACTATATCTTTTTCATAGTTAGGTGTCCCCCATCCCTCAGGATTAGTAGTTACATTGTAATCACCTGTTGTGTCTGTGAATGTAAAGTATTCTGCATTAGCAGCCTCTACAATAGTGAAATTCATTTTTAGTGCCATTATTTTGATCCTCCACGTTTGTTACGTTCCTCTTTATTACTCTCAGTTATTACTTGTAGCGCTTTAGTTATATTGTCTAATTTTAGTTCAATAATTTCTTTGTCGGCTTTTTCCATTTCAAGTTGCTTTCCAAGCACTTCTAAATTAGTTAATCTATAATTTGTAGAAAAATAAAAGGCAGTACCTAGTGTAAGTACACTAAATATAATACCAATCATGTACCTCATTAGGCTTAATTTAAGTTCTTTCAAGAACTCGCTTTCTCGTTCTGACATAGTGGTTAAAGGCATGTTAGGTTAATATTAATTCTGATTCTCTTCTGTATTTTGTATTTGATATCCTACTTGGTCTTTTACAGCTGCAAAAGCTTTCTTAGCTGCTCTATACACTATCTCTCTATGTACTATAGGATGTAGTAGGCAATCTGCCGCCGCGTAAGCCCCATCAATAGAGGTTTGTGCGGTTAATGTACTTATTATAATTGGAGCAGGTTTTGCTACATACAAGCCTTTTATACTTGCTCCTGTAACAGCTGTTATACCGTCTGTAATAATAATTAGTTTATCATTGTCTATCAATCTCCAGTATAAATCTATATAAGGTTTTGCCCAAGGATTACTTTTACTTGTATAGTACGAGTTATAATCAATTGGTTTAACTCCTCTATCATTAACAAACTCTATAAAAGGATAAAAGAAATCGGTTGGGAATGCCACTGAATAAGCATTAGGAATAATACTATAAGATGTTATAGTAGGATTGCTGTATGGAGTAAGAAGTTTCTCTAGTACCATTCTAGCATAGTCATCTCCATCCTGTAAATTTTTAGCCACCTCTAAAGCAACTTCTTCTTCACCTTGTGTTAGTAATACAGATATTTCACGATCTGTATAAGCAGGGGCATTCATACTAGCGATACTTTCGTACACTATTCTAAATTCATATTTCATTTCTAATGCTGTCATATGTTAGCATGTTAAATAAAGTGTGTAGTTCGTTTTATTTAAAGTATTTGTAGTAATCCGTCAGGTCAACCCAATAAGTATAGGTGGCCTTTTCATAAATCAAAAATAGTTTATCGGCAGTTGAGCACATACAGGTATAGCCATATGTAACATCGGTATCTATCAGTAAGAATGGAATAAACGCCCTAAACTTTTTACTAATGAATAGCGTTATATCACTCCTGTCCAACTCATTATCTGGACAGGTAACAAGCAAAGTTTTAGGTAATTTATGAGTTCCTATTTGCGTAGGAGTTCCTGATAGTGTATGGGTTTTATTTGCTTTTGCGGCTATCCACGTTTGCCCTAAATCATCGGTTGTGTAGATATATTTTGTATTGATAAAAGCACGACCGATAAGCATTATCTTATTTGGTTCGTATTCAATAACCGAGCATTCAGATATTGGGGCAGCAATTAGATTGCTTCTTAGCCATGTAGTACCTCCGTTAGTAGAGTAAATAAACCCGCCTCGAACCTGCCAATCTTCACCAGTTTCTAATTGGTTAGTTGATTGACGAGCCTCGTAAATTGGTACTACTAAAGTTCCATTAGCTAAAACAATACCTTTATTACTTCCACCGGGTAGCATTAAGTTTGAACCACTTTCTGAAAGTAATGATTTTAAAGATACTTCGCCAGACCATGTTACTCCGTTATCATCTGAATACCTATAAAAGAAATCCCAAATCAAATCGTTAATAACAACACCGCTTAATGCTTCTTCTGTGTGATTATCTACCGAATGAGAAAACACATAAATTCTATTTGTTGATGGATTTTTTAAAATTATATTACTTCCTACCCTTGATTTAGCATCAACCTCATTATTTAATATGACTTTAATACCAACCCCAAATGTAATACCATCACTTGACAGTTTAATTGCACTATCTGTTTTCGTAAAGTCATTACTCGTTCCATGCCTTACATCAGAACCAGCGATAAATGTTTCATTATTTGTTACCTCGCAAAAAGGTATTCTAAAATGAGGGGAATCATCCTCGACAAAATCAACTAGCCTTTCGTAAACAACTATTTTATCAATTGTCGGAGAAACAAGAAAATTATTTGCTGTAATAAAATCTGTCAATATGGTCATATCCCCATTTACATCATAAATAGGAACTCCGTTCTCTTTGATGAAATAATCATCAATTAAGCAGAATTTTGCAACTCTGAATGTATTGTTATTAATTTTATCAGTGACATAGGAAAGCACTTCATCCAACGAATAAATAACCTCATCCTCTTGATTGAGCTTACTCATCACTTTACCCTTATGCCCTGTATTTCGCCAAGTATAATAAGTTTTGGGATTAGCAATGTCTTTGGCATTCCATCTAAAGGTATTAGCAGCATCGTAATCGTGTCCAGTTCTCGCAGCATCAGCGAACATCGTAGCGTTTGAACGGTCAAAATTAACAGCCGTACCGCTATCTAAGTAATCAAAATCAATTACTGAAGGTGCTAAATTATGCTTCAATGCAACCCCATCAACATCTTGAATCCTTGTATAAGTGGTTAAATATGCTGTTTTATTGGCATCTAATACCGGGGTATTAGCAGAAGTGTAAGGAACTATTTCATCTAATTGCCCCGTCTTGGCAAAAACCGAATACCCAACATCCATTAGATGCTGCGAGGCATTTATATCGTAGCGATATGAAGGAGCTCCAACCCATGGAATATCAATATTTCCAATACAATCTAAAGCGTAAAGTCCTTGACCATGAAGAATCCATTTATTTTCATCGCTATGATTAACACTAAAAACCATTCCTGTATTTACAGTGGTAATATTCGATTGTTTTATTGCCCCAATAGCTATATTGTTAGCAAATGCCGCTGATACATCTTTAATCCATTTTACACCAGTTCCAGAGGTATATCCTCCGGCAATATCTATCCCATTCACATTAAATTGAAGAGTTGCGCCAGCAGTTATCCTAGCGATATAAAATCCAGCCGACAAAGCATTTGTTGCCCTGTAGGCAATTGTAAATATCTCTGGGGCAGCCGTTGGCTCTCTCATTTGGAGTATTAACTTGCCGTCAGCCTGTATTCTATAAAAAAAATATCTTGTTGCGGTTGTGGTTGTTGAGATCATAAAGAAATCTAAACCATGAGAACCATCATAATAAAATACTGCTTCAATAAATCCAGCAGCATTCGCTGTTCCGGGTCTTATTCCACTTCGATAATAGTATGAAGTGCCATCAAAGTAAGCTGTAGAAGGTAATATCTTGGCATTATTACCAAAATCATCTACCATATCTAAACCAGAACGACCGACTAAACGGAGGTTTAAATCAGACTTGAACGGGATGCCGCCGCCCCCCGCCGAGTCGATGCCGAGTCTTAATCCTAGTTTCATAAAATTAAGCTTTTTTAATTAATTCTAACGCTCCTGTCGATATAGTTATATCTGAAAATTCGTATGGATAATATGCCCCTGCTACAAAATATTCATCTATTGTAGCCATAGATTCTGTTGGAGCAAATAAATATTTACTTGGTTCAATAAATGTCATTGCTGTTATTGTAGGAATAGAGAGGACTACAAATCCTGAATAAGTACCTTTAGGAGCTATTCCAGCTCCTCCTCCAAAATTAGAGGTTGATGTTAAGAATACCTTACCTGCTAAGGCGTGGCTTCTTTTATCTAACTGTTCAATACTGTCATTGCCAACAGATTGAATATTGATGTTATTATCTTTCATAGAAATAGAAATTTAAACTAACAAAGTTAATATAAAGATTTGAGAAAAGCAAGCATTATATAATAAAAATAAAGGGGAAGTTTTAGTTTCCCCTTCATAATCTGTTAGGACTATACTGTGAAGACAGTCTCGAAGTTATCATAAGTAAGCGCTGCTTTGAAGGCAAGTGTTATATTAATATAAGACTTGTTATTCATTCCAGTAGCTGTCCAATGAATATCAGAAGCTAGTATTGTAAGATTAATTAGGTTATAAGTATTACCTGCAATAGTCTCAATACGATATTTAGTACGAGGTCTCTTAGAAACAATGATATCTTTATCAAGGAATTGTGAATAAACTTCTTTATAAGATACTTGATCAGAAGAACCGCTACCAGCAGACATTGCTGTAGCTTTATACTCTGTTAGTGTACCTAATGTAGAACTGACAAAATCATCGCTAATAATATCAAAATAAACCTTTTGATTTACAGTTGATTCAGAGATAGGATCAAGAGCTGGTTGAGCAACTCCAGTAAATTTAATACCCCAGTTACCCTCTGTTACTGTTTCAATTTCAGCTGCTGGGAAAGTAGCATTACTTGCACCTTGATAAGGTACGTCTAGAGTAACTAATAATCCACCTGCAGCTACAGCTGTAACTACATAACAAGGAGCTGTTCCTGCGCCACTAGTTCCAAGACGTAAAATACTTCCAACTAAAATTGTAGTACTTTGGTCAGAACTCATCGTGATTACATTAGAACCATAAACAACAGCAGCAGTAGCAGCACCACCAGCAGCAACAGCATCAAGCTGAGCACCAGAGTTGATTCTTTCTGCCTTAATTGTTCTATTAGGCTCTCTATCAAACTGACGTAGGAAAGATTGAAGTAATCCAGCAGCCATTAAAGACTGTGAAGTACTTGTTGCTTTATAAGGAACAGTTTTAATCTGAGGGGCATTGTTATACATATTTCTTGTGTGGTTTAACACAAAATGTAATGTATATGTTGCGCCTGTTGTGATTGTTCCAAAACCTACAAGGTTTGTTGAAGCATTGTATCCCCAATAGCTAATTTGTTCAGCTGGAGCTACATAGGCAAGTTTTGATTTTGCTACGATATCAGCATATGTAAATTTAGGAGAAAATACATAAGTACCATCTGCTTTTTTCTGTACGATTCTTACGCGTACTGTTGGAGTTCCTGATAAGGCACTTTCCTCATTTAAGTTGTCAGTACATCTAACAACAGCCATTGATCCTGCTGCCATTCCTTCATAAGAAGCTTCATCAGCTATTCCATTTGCCACATTTGCTACATAGTAGTAACTGGCGTTTTTTTCATTAATCATTTTTTTATGATTTTAAATTAAACAAAGAATTTATTATTTATTAAGCTATCGCTGGTTTATGTGTTAAAGTAACCACACTAGCTAACTCTAAAGCTATCCAATCTGTGCCATTCCACATTAACAAGGCATACTCTCCAGCGTTAGTGAAAGTTAATGTAGTAGCAGCTCCTGCAAATACAGAAGTTACTACACCTGTTCCACCAGCAGTGGCGCTAAGCATAATTTTCTTTAGTTGCCCAATACATACTCCTGCTGCTAACGTGTAGGCATCCCCACCTGCATCCACAGCAATATCTGTATAGTGTGTTGCCACACTAATTGCTCCACCAGCAGCTGCCGCTATAGTTTCCTGTGCCGCACAAATAGTAATAGGTACTATTTGGTTTACCCCACTTCCTGCGAATCCACCGGTTGTTGCACTAGTTTTAACTGTTAATACTCCACTACCTGTTAATAAAGCATAGTGGTCTCCGGCAGTAGTTAATCCAGCAGTTGTAGCTGTTATGTACACACCGGCAGCTCCTGTACTTACAATAGAGGGCGCTGTTATAGTACCATTATCCACTACTAGTTTTTTCTCACCAGCTGGAAATAAAGCATTTATTTTATCTATGATTGGGTTTATATGTTTAGCTCTTGCAACAATCTCTAAAGAGTCTGCTGTGTTGCTGAAAAGACCAATCTTTTTAATTTTTTCTAATACGGCCATTTTTAATTTTTAATTATTAGTTAATAATAAGCTATTTTGCTTTCACTATAGCTTTTATCTTTGCATATATAGGTTCAGTTGGAGTTTCTGCCCATGCATGAAACTGTTTTACTAAATCCATATAGTTGTAATCATGTGCAATTCCTTCTATTGTATAAGTACCTACACCTTTTCTCTTTACGGCATCTTTATCAATTGCCTGAGCAATTAATGTTTTACTTGCGAAATATTTATCTTCACTGAGTGATAAGAAGCCTTCCCTATCAATGTCAATAATCTTTTTCAATTCAGCTAGTAAAAATGCTGCATCTGATTCTTCCGGAACCATGTTGGATCTAGACTTTGTTTGGTAATAAACATTTAAGAAGTTTCTCATTTTAGGTAAGCTATTTTGCATACTACCTAGAACTTGTCCAATGGTCATCCACTCGTCAACTTGAGTTCTAACCTTCATCTCCTCATAATCTTTACCCACAAAAGCATATCTAAATTCACCATTGAATCTACTATCCCAATCAGGTGCGATCTCTTTCTTCCACGTTAAAAGAACTTTATATTGTAAATTTTCAATAGGTTGAGAAAGATCAAATTTCTTTCCTACTGTCATTAATTCTGGGGTTTTTACTACTGTAACGTAAAAGCCACTCCAAAATGGACTATTTGCTTTATATGGGTTTAAGTCCTCTCCCATTATTTTTGAGAAATACTCCATTTCAGCATCATCCTTAAAAGGATTGATCTTCTTCTGGGTTAACTCGTCTGTTTTAAGACAGTATCTATCGGCCGCACCTTCCATTTTAAAATATGCTTTGTGACCTGGGTCACTAACCATACTACTTTTTCTTGGTACTGGCCTTAAAAATACAATTCTGTCTTCTAAATAACTTACTCCTGTTGTTTGCTCTGCCATAATAATTGTTTGTTAATAATTTTGCCAAATTAATAATTTAAATTCACATTTCAAAGAAAAAGTAGGGGAATTTTACATCCCCTACCATATTTATTTCTATCTTAAGATTGAAGGGATAATCCTACCAGTCTTTAGAATGTTATTCACTTGGATAGCACCTTGGAACATCTTACGTACAGAGTATCCATCTTTTAAAGAACTTACAGCTCTTGGAGAAGATAAATTGTTATAAGCATTGAAGCCATCTCTCATACCAGGAACAAAAGCATAAATTTCTTCGTCACCTTTAACAGCTACACGTTGAATATTAGGTTGTCCACCAGTTGTACCAAAATCCCAAATATCATAGATATAAGAACTTGCAAAACCACCTCTTGGGTCTCTGATCTTATTTCTGATAGGGTCATCTTTCATCGGGTCAATCATCAGTTTGAATTTGATACCATTAACAAATTCATACTCTACAAATTGTCCTTCAGATAGTTTCATCTTACCATCACTTACTGAAGCAAAGTTGTGGCCACTACGTAACCAAGCAATTTCACCACCTCTTTCTGCAAGAGCTTTGTGTAGTTGATATGCACCGTATTCCCCGGTTGAAAGAACTAGTTGTCTCTTATCTTCAGCTACTTTACCTACAGAGATATCCATAGCGAAATCAGTTAATGCCTTCAATGAGAAGTCATTGTAGAATAAAAGATTTCCACCTTCCATTTGTTCATATAGACCAAACCCAGCTTTGATTTTATTTCCACTTTCACCGTTCATTGAGTATCCACCTTCAGCAGTTTTAGTAGATTTACCACCAAGTAGTAATCTAGCTTTATCTCTACGGAATTGTACTAAGAAGTCCCACTCCAATTTAGATAACCAAGATGTTTGTTCTTTACCGTCTTGATCCATGAATTTGAAAGCAAGAGGAGCAACTTTACCTTTTCTAATCATATTACCAGGAACTTCGTAGTTCTTGCTAATCATAGAGAAAGTGTTTTCCATAATGAAGTGTGAAGCATGTTTTACTTCGTTACCCCTAATAGAGAATGTTTGCTCAATAAGACCAAATTCTTCTGACCATAATGTACCTGCAGCTACTTCAGCAGCATCAATAAATTTAGTGTTGTCGCCCGTTACAAGTTGACACTCATAAACATAGTACTCACCAATTACTTGTGCTTCTTTCATAACACGTACAGAATATTTCTCAGGGTGATGCCCAACCATTACGGAGGTAACACTAAAGAAATCTTCGTTGAACCATAGGAAGAATGTACTAAAACCTAAACCTGCTCTATCAGAGTCTGCAATTTGTGAACCACCTGTAGTAAGTGTAGCTTTAGCTAACGCGATATTTCTTTCTTCTGAACCTTGTAAAGCCCATCTAAAAGGGGTATCATCATCAAGATACCTAACTGGGAACCTGTCAATAAATGACACAATATTATCAGCTCCATAATTTACTTCATATATCCTATCAATGAACTTACTAATCCATTGTGGATCCTGCATACCCATCCAACCAAGATGTTCTTCTCTGGTTAGTTTACCCCAATAAGAAGGGTCGAGTATTTGCATTCTAGACATTTTCACACTCATTTGTTATAATTTAGAAATTGTTATTGAATATTAAAACTTTTTTTAAGAGACGATAAAGTAGTACTTCCACTAGAACCTTCGTCTGAGAAGCCATCTAAACCTTGCCCTTTATTTTGCATTTTGTTTTGTAATTCTTTTAAGACGTTACTTTTTTCTCTTGCCTTGATAGTGTCCATTTTACCATCAAGTACCCCTGTCATAATTGCATAAGCTAAATTAATTCTAGCTTGAACAGGATTCTTTTGAAACCAAGCATCTATACCATATATAGACGTACCTGCTTCATCTTTTGCTATAGGTTCAAACAGGAACTTTTCAAGCTTCTGTTGTGTTACCTTGTTGATGTTTTGCCCTAAGATCTCTTTTGTACTATAGATAGTATCTTTAAGAGTTTTAGTTCTTTCTTTTTCTACCTTTTCCGCAGCTATCTGAGCATTAATCTTAGCTTGTTTTTCAACTTTAATTTGTTCCTCATTAAACTGTTTAATCTTAGGTAAAGCTTGTTTGGCTTTTTCAATATCCTTACCAGCTGTTATCAAGTTTTCTACTAACTCTGCAATCTCATCATCAGGCAGGCTAGTATTATTTTTGAAATTTTGAGTAAGAACTTTGGTTCTCAATTCCACAGCATCCTCATCTTCTAACTGATCTACAGTTATTACATCAAATGCTGATTTTGATGCTACTAATTTTTTTGCGGTGTTAGCATCTACTCCCACATCTTTCAAGTCAATGTACTCTTGAATATCTGCTTCGTACATTTTTTTAAATTCTGCCACTCTAGCTTCAACTTCATTATCATAAAGATATTCTAGAGCTGCCTCATCGCCTTCTTCTTTTACTATTGCAGCGAATGCTGTTTCATCAAAGGAAGAAAGAGTTCCCCTCTCATTTTGAAACTTGGCAAAGACTAGAGCAATCGAAGAGTCAGCATTATCAGACTGACTATCATCATGAGAGGGGTTCTTTTTTCCTTTTAAAGATTCGTCCTCTGGCTCTTCATTTCCTAAGCCTTCTTCATCAAGTTCCTTAGTATTCTTTTTAGCGCCTTCTTTAGGCACTGTTTTTTCTTTTACTGGTGCTGCATGTTGCAGGAGATCTTCCTCCCTAACCGGGTCACTCATCACGGAGTCTTCCCCAGCTATAATGAACTCACCAAAGTCCATTCCTTTAAACACATCTTCTTTTGGTTCTGCCATTGCTCTTTAATTTTTTTGTCTTTGTTTGCTTTTCAAGTTGATACAAATATAAAACTATTGTTTTGATATATCATTACGGTCTCATACAATTATATACTTGCTTATAGCCTAATCTTTTAGTATATAAGTTTTAGGTATAATTATTTCACCGTTTTTATATCGTTTTCTTATTTCTTTTACTGTTATAATTGGAACATTATACACTTTTGCTATCCTCTTATCATTATGTCTTATGCTTATACTATAAGCAATTCTATATATTAAATGCTCCATTAAGTTATCTGCGCTTTCTCTCTCTGGTAAATCTAGTAAATAGCTTAAATGTTTGTATACCCTACCTAATTTAATATCCTCTACAGTAGAGGAAAGTACTCCACATTCTTCCGCTACTTCTGTAATGTTAAACCCATCATTTAATAATAGTATAATTTCTATTACATCATTATCTTCTAGTTTACTTCTTTTTGGTATCTTATTAACATTTACATATTTTTTGTATTCTCCAGGTATAAGCATTATATTATACTCAGGTTTTAATAATAATATCCACCGCAATTCCTTAATAAATAAATTTTCTTTGTTTATGTCTTTTTCTAATATTTCATATTTAAAGGAATTTGCTCCATATTTATTAAAAGAATGTTGCAATTTTTTATTGCAGTGTTTATTATTTATTAAATTATATAAATGGTGCTTATATCTCTTCTTAAAATTATTAGTAGAACCAACATATTTTTTACTATTAACAACGTTAGTTATTACATAAATCCCAGAGGAATTTAATAAAGACTCTTCTACATTAATTACCATGATTATGCTTTACCTTCCATTTCTTCATCCAAATCTCCAAGAGGTTTCTTAGTAAGTTCATACATACTTAGTCTGTCTACCCAGTATATAGTCTTAGCCTCCTCTTCAATTTGCTCTCTAATAAAGTTTTGCGCGAGATCAAATGTCATAAGATCACTCTCTTTCATAGCCATTCCAGCTATTTTTTTCCAATTAGCAGATATGGACATTTCATGCTCATTGGATTTATTAATGACTCCTTTGATACCTTCAAATTCTTTGGGTTGCTGTGCAGTTGCAGGAATTTGTGGAAGGCAATCTCTGTCTTGCATAAACTCCATGATTTTTTCAGCATGGTCATTTTCTTCTCGTGCATACTTTTTCCAAAGTTTTGAGGCCCCAACCCAGCCATCAAATTCTAAACAGTTAGCCATAGCTCTATATAATTTAGAGCTATTCATTTCGTTGGCTATCTGTGTATTTAGAATACTTTCAATTTCTTTACTAATTCTACTCATATCTTATTATTTTTGTCCTGATACCTTATTTTTAATAGCTGTCTTTGCTTTTAATTTTTCTCTCTGCATTGCAGCCTTATCCTTTAACACTTGTAAGTCTTTGTTTGCCTTGATTTTTCTTTCCTCAAGTGCAATCTTTTTGCTTTCTATATCTTGCTTATGCGCCAATTCTTTGTTCTTGATATTGTGTTCATAAGCAGTTCTAGTATTTTCTAAAGCAAGTTTACCTTGTTCTAACACATCTGGAATTCCGTCTGTGTCTACATCCTTATTAGGATCAAAAGATAGCGCCTTAATCTCCTCAAGATAGATTTTATTCTCTCTATCTAGTTGCTGATTAATATCATCTCTATCCATCTTTTCATATTCAAGTTCAATTCTAGCACCTTCCATCTCTTGATTGAATTGTAATTGTGCTTGTATATTATCTTGTTCTGCTTTGGTTTGTTCCGCCTGTACTTGTTGTTGGTCTTGTTCATAAGTTTGAATCTTACGTTTAAGATCCGCAACACTCTTAGTTGTTAGCATTTCCGCAACAATACTCATTGAACCACCTGCTGCAATAAATCTTTCTCCAAGTGCTTGCATTGATTGAAGTACTTTCATATCTTCACTAGAGTTAGTAACATCTAAACCGTAAGAAGCTTCTTTGAAAGCATTAGATGCAAAGTCTAATAATTGAATAGAGCCATCATCTAGCACAAATTCCTTAACAAAGGACTTACCTTCCCACGCGATCTTAGCGGCCTCTAAAAGGGCTCTTAAAGCACGTTTACGGGTATGGTCATGCACATCAAACCACTTCTCTGTAGTATTACTTGATTGCATAACTGATCTCTCTACTCCACCTACAGTCTCCCTATTTTCAATAGACCCTCTGCGTTGAGGAGTAATACCTGTTAAAGTATCTAATCTTTGTTCAATGAAGTTAAGCATGTTGATGTGGTTCTGGATATAGTTACCCATTTCCATATCAATTACAGGTGACCCTTCGTTCATGGCACCGGCAGGTTTGCCTCTAAATGCGGCCTTGGCCGATTCATTGAAGGCATCCACAACAGCCCATCCCATGGTCTCTGCATAATAAAGCCACTTCTCAATACTCCAACCATCAGGTACTAAGTGTAAAGGAAGTCTTGCAATTTTACCTTTATACTTAATAAATGCCTGTTCAGTTCTATACATGAACAGGTTATATAGGTATTGCAAATCTCTTGCTTCATCAAATAAACTTCTGGCTACGTTAGTATTAACGGTAAATACTGTCCCAATAATTCCAGGATTACAGATGGAGATATTGTCTGCATTACGCATTTGTACTGCACAAACTTCCATCTTAACATAAGTGTCTCCCCCGATTCTAGTTCCTTCATACCATTCAGATATCCATTCCCATTTAACTTTTTCACCTAGTTCTTTATTAGGTTTATATTGTTCTGGAACCATGTCCACAACTTCTTCCCCAAACTCATCAAAACTTGTTACAAAACCTACTTTACGTAGGCCTCTCCATACAACCCTAACTACACGAATATTACCCTCTGGGTCAAAAGCCCCATTATAATACCCGGTAATATTATTCCAATTATCCACAATTTCTACATCAGGTATAATGGAATTTATATTAGGAGTATTAATCATTTGATTAGAGAACATTGCAGAGTTACCTGCTACGTGCGTATTATGCCCACTCTCTAAATATTCTACTTGGGGTGGAGTTAAAAATTCGTGATATCTGTCTATTACCCTGCCCATAGGCATGTAACAATCTTCTACAATTATATCACTATCTTCAATGAATGGAGAACTCCCACTACGAAGAGTGTAAAAGTTAAGTGGATTACCTTTTCTTAATACAGGTTCTCCGCCTATAATTTCAATTACAAAGATTTCTTCACCTGCAATAAGAAGGTCTTCAAATCCTCTACTGAACTCTTTATCTAAGTCTTGTGTCTTATACAGATACCTAAGTACCTGATTAGCCATTCTTTCTCTTTTATCTTTATAGGTATAATTTCTAAACTTACCGTATTCCTCTATTTCCTTCTTAGTTTTCTCTTCATCATACTGTTTAGCAGTTATTTTTTCAACCATGATCTTATCAAACATCTCATTAAGATCTCGTTGTTTTTGTGATACAGCATCACTACTTATAACAGTAACCATAGGATTAAATATCCTACGACGTTCTTCTCCACTTAGTAAGTTAAGGGCTGGATTAATTAGAGGGTAATTACGATAGGTTTCTGGAAAGTCTCCTTCCTCTAATCTATAAGGATTGATTACGCGTTCTATTTCATTTCTATCAACTATATCATTTCTTAGATTATAGTTGATAACTTTATTTCTTCTAGAAGCTCTTACACTAGAGGTTCTATAGCTATTTTGATTCCATTGTGAAATGCCTACACCAACATTCACGCATTCTTTGAAGAATTCTTCATTCTTTTCCTTCTCAGTTCTCTTCTGATGAGGGAAATATGTTGGATTTATACCGAGGTTACTCATATGCTTTAAGTTAATTTACAAATTTATACTTTAAAGATGAACAATGCAATATCAAAATAGGCTTGCTTATAGCCTAATTTAATCTGCTTACTGATTCTACCCTTCTATTATACCTATTAAAAAATTTATCATTAGCTAATGTACTGATTCTTTCCTTACTAACCTTTGTACCATATTCGGAAAGATCCATATCATAGATCATTACCATGTTCATTGCAGATATGCGGTCAGTATTTATTTCTGGATTCCATGCAATACATTCTTTTAAATATCCAATACTTCTAATCTTCTTATAATTAGAAGTTACTACAGGCTCTTCTCCATCTATATCATCTAGACTCTGCACAACATCCTCATAAGCATTCTCTAACATCCAGTCTGCTTGTAATCTACGCCCATAAGTATTCAATTGGTTAGTGGCATTGATACCTTTACTAGTATTAGAACCTATGTTTTTAGGTTTAATAGTTTGTTTATCTGTAATGAATTCAGGTGTTTCAGCCAGCATGTGTAGAGCTTTCTTAGCCATACTGAAGTATGCATAGAGGCCCTTCTTGTTATTTTCATACATAATACTGGCATTATAGTACCTAGCGAGTCTATAAACTACTTCATAAAACTCATGGGCAGTGTTAGGACGGCCGGTATATTCTGCCACTATTCTCCTGGTCCATCTATCAAATACAATACAGCTACCTAAAGATGTGGAATAATGTACATCATCATCATCATAAGTATCCACCCCTATTATATATCTGTATGCATCCTTCACGCGTGCGGGTACTTCAAATACTTCTACGGCACCTAGTTTATCCTTATTCTCTTTAGTATTTAAAGGAAAGTCCCTTATAGGAGATAAATTAAAACGTTCTGAAGTTAATTTGATATCCCCGTTGTTATCTATAATAAGGTTTCCTACCCAGTGTGGAGCCAAGAATCTAGCCATAGTTGGGGAGATTTCAGCAAGATAATCCTTTAAATCAGATACAGGGAATATACTTCCCTCTACTCTTAATACAGATTCTTGAGGAGTAATAGGTGCTTCAGCCTTCTCTTGGGTTAATGCTGTTATATCAATAGTGTTATTTCTAATTTTCTGACGGTTTAATAACACTTCTATCAGCGCTGCTGTAACATTAGAGTTACCATTTTCATCATAGCAACCCTCTCTATTTAAGTACTCGGGTATAAATAGTCCACATTCTCCTTGGCCACTAGTTTTATCAAATACATTTGGGATAGCTTTTATACCATAACCCTTAGGGGAATAAAAGAATTTTTCAGCAGCCTCAAAGTCTGCTCCGACTGTACCACCTGTACCGGCAGTTAACATGCACCCGAAGACATATCTACCTTGTTCTACTGACTTTCTAGCAATAGCCCAAGTCTGTTGTAGCCCTGGGAATTTACCGGATTCATCAAAGAATAATAACTTACCCCTTTTACCCCTACCTTTGTTTGGGTTATTCTGACAGGTTACCCCCATAACTTGAGATAGAAAACCTTTTTCAGTCTTATTCTCAATGTCTTTGTAAGAGGCTTTCTTCTCCATCTCTGTGTCCTTGTAATCCCTAGGCTGAGTCCATGGAGTGTGGTTGTCTAAGTAGTTAAGGTTATTCCAACACTTAGTTAAAATACCGTCCCTAACTAAATACTCTTGTTCTGCAGCGAAGGCAAAACTCCTACTCTTCTTTACTAAGAAGTAGTTACGTGCCAGCATAGAGGCACCCTTAAAAGAGTAACCTCTACCACGACACTTAAGCACAGTTCCGTGCTGCCCTGACTGCTCTGCCTGCTCTACATAATGAAAAAAGATATAGTCCCCATCCCAAACCTTGGGAAAGTCCTCTATCCTATCACTTCGTATTCCTTCTACAAAGTCATCAAAATTCTCCTCTGTAGCTATCCTATCTATATTTTCTGCTAATTCTTCTTCTTCTTTTACGATGTCAATAGGAGAATAGTTTAAGTAGAAATAGTAATATCCTGAAATCCACTCACCATCTGATGGTCTAATATGGCCCTCAATACATCTTCTACGTTCCTCATCCCAGAACTTCCTATATTCACTATTAACATTTCTGTTTGGATAGATGTGGGTATAAACCCCATGCTCTTGATAATATTGGGCCCTTTCTGTGAAGTACCCCATATCCTCTAGAATATGTGGATTAGTTAAATCTACTTTAATTCTCCCTTTTCTATCTCTAGGTCTATCTGCAGCAACCTGTCTACTAGGGGAAGTTAGGTTTTTAACAAAGTCAATTCTCTCAAATATATCATAAAATTCTGTTATAGATGAGGAGTCTAGCCTACCTAACAAACTTTCCGTAATAGGTGTGTGCTTGCTATTTACTTCTATATAATTAATCTGCATACATTCCTTTGGCTCTACCGCCCCTTAATCCACGTTCTGCTTCTTTCTCTTTCTTCACTGCTTCTTCTAATTCCTTTAAGGCACTTAAAATAGCGGGAACTTGCCGGATTGTGTCAGCAAACTTCTTAATATCATGTTTGGGTAATACCTCTCCTGCCTTATTTGTAGTAGTCTCATCAAAGTTGATGTTCCTTAAGTAAGTAGAAAGTTTATTAATCCCAGATCGTGAATCTTCAAGTAGCTGCAAAGCAACCGTCCCTTGCCGCCCTCTATAAAAATTAATAGCTTCCTTGACGGCTTCATCAGGTTGCCATCCCTTCTTAAGTATTGATTCTTTCCTAACCTCTGCATCTCTTATTTCTTCGTCAATTATATCAGCATAATCTGATGTGTAGTCCGCCATAAAATACATATAAGATAGTTCCCCAATGGCCACTATCTTGTCTTTGCTTTTATCCCTCTCCCATAGTACCCTAAATGGTACTAGAGCGAAGGCCTCAGGTTGTATCATCAGCCCATTAGCTGTCATTTCAAATAGATTCATTCTCTTTTCTTTTTGCCAAATGTGTTTTAACCTTGTTCTTTACATTATCTGTGACATAGAATGTTCCCCATCCCTGTACCCTTATAGAGGGATAATGCGCTTCCTCTTTGTTAACTTCTGTGCTCATTACAGTTCTGATAAAATCAGGAATAGAATCAAGTATGGCAGTTGCCTCTGCCACACTTATTCCATTCTTTCTCGCTAACTCTTTTATTAATTGTCTAGTCTCTAAATGCTTCATTAATATCTTTCTAAACCTTCTGGTTTCTTGTCTGGTATAAGTTGATTAAATATTTCATTCCATAATTCTTTCTCTTCTTTGGAAAATTTGTTACTATTACCAAATCCTGGCTTATTTATAATTGCCTTGAATTTGGATAATGAACTCATGAAAGGCCCTACTTCATTGGTACCTTTATCAAAATCTTGTACAAAATTAATACCTATACTATTGAACTTCTGCGTTATAATTTCCATTATTCTCTTCTTTAAGCTCCATTAAAAAATCAGTTTCCAAAAGCCATTCTTTGTAACATTCACTGCATAAAGGAATATCTACCCCATTCTCCTTTACATGAAATGTGGCTTTTTTCTTTTTGTTATGCATAATTTCGTGCTTTATGCAGTGTTTGTTAACCTGTTTCATATTATTTATTTCTCTTTTCTATAAGTTCTAGAAGAAATTCTCTGTATTGTACAGCCCTTTTATTCCTATCCAGAATCATATCTGCTACAAGTTTATACATTTCAATAGTTGCATCTAGTTCTTCAAGCTCTAGCTTTAAGCCTAGTCGTTTGATTTCATCTATATTTATTCGTCGCTTTGCTTCTTTCATTCTATTCCTAACATTTTTAGAACTTGTTTTAGTTCTGATTTATTTTTTATATTACCTTCAAATCTTCTACATTGATTCTTAATTCCTAAATTATCTATTAACTCTTCTGAAATTAGGATTCTATCCTCCAGTAAAAATATAGTAAAATTTTTATACTCAAACAGAATATCATTACCTTTAAATCCTAAGCTCTCAATATCCTCTTTATCAAGGTATTTAACTCTAATCTTTCCCTCTTGTAGTTTATCAAGAAAGTTCCAATTAGAATACCCTGATCTCCATAACTCTTGTGTAAATACCTCTTTCTTTACTTTGACCTTCCAATGATCATCGTAAACAGAGAGTATATTTAACTCCTCAAATTCAAATCCAACGAAGAATTCATCAACTTGAGGAGTGTAATATTTCGCTTCCATTATCTGCTTAAACTTACAGTTGTTGCTTTTACTCTTTTTACTGACTTCCTATTTCTACTCATAGCCCCACAATCCAAGCAACTGAATACTTTAAACTTGTTTACTGATGTGTAAGTATGTGCTACTTCAACTAGATGGCTACCACCACAAGAAGGGCATCTGTCTGGATACCTTTCATCGTATAAAGTAACATTAGGATGTCCCTTAATATAAGGTCTAAGTTTCAGGTAAATCTTCTCAAGAAGAATTACATCCTGAACATTATAGATTCTCATTTCTTCCAAAGCTGCTGGATCTCCCTGGAGGCATCCGGTCCACAAACTGAATTCAGTATGGATCTTCTGGCCTAATCCAAACATCTGACCTAAATAGTCAAGTTTATTAGAGGAAAAACCAAACTCTTTTGCTGCAATAACCTTGGTATCAATCTGTTGATAAGGCGTAGTAGGGGGTAATCCGTGCAGAATAAATCTTGTTTTAATCTTTGGGATGTCAAAAGAGTTCCCATTGTGCGCGATAACTATGTCTGCCTCATTAAGCAAATCCCATAATTCTGTTACAATTCTTTTATCATCTTCCTCAAGTGCTTCTTTTGTAGTTAGTTTTTCAGACATAGTGCCGTCGGCGCCTAACCATTTAGCACTCCAAGTTAACATAAACCAATCTGATATAATCTGGTCAATGTAAACATCCTGCTTCCACAATCTCCAAACATAGGCCTTAACAGGCGCTGTTTCAATATCTAAAATAAGAATCTTAGGTAGTTGAATTGTTGTATCTATCTCTTCTTCTTCCACAATATGCTCTATCGGCACTATCCCGGCCTCTTTACAATCAGCTACAAACTGTTCATAATCAGCTTTGCTATTTGTATTAACTCCTAAAAATTTCTTAACAGCCTTGATCTCATCCCTGCTAACTCCTAATTTCTCAGCTAATTTCCTGCTTCCCCATTTAATGTAACCTGGGTGAGATTCTAGAAAATCCACTACCTGTGTAAGTCTCCTGTTCATTATTATTAAATTTATTGTTACTAATTAATTCAACCTCTAATTCCCAAAGCTTACACTCTTTATTAAAGAGTATTGACCTAGGTTTAAAAATAATAGATTCTTCAGAATCCTCAATAGAGATGTACTGCGTGTATAAAATACAAACATCTATAAAGTTCGGACTCTGGTGTACTTCTATCATTCTTCAATGAAATTAAAGGTTATGCTTTCTATTATAGGTAACGGTTTAATAAAAGTGTCATTACCTAGGATTTTTTTATCCCTTAAACTAAGTGTTATATTATAAACACTTTGCACGGTAATACCTACTTTATCCGCTATCCTCTTTCTAGAGTCTTTATGAAAGACAATCCTATTACGCATACTCTCAGGGATTGCCCTGTTTTCGTGATTAATGGTATATAGCTCCGCTAGAACCTCTAACTCGCGAGGTCTCAAAGTGTTGAAGGGAGGGATACAAGAAAGTATCCTTAAATATGCTTCAAATTTTCTGTCGGTTGGGATTGGTGTTGGTATTTCTAACTTCATAATTCTCTAATCTTTGCACAAAGATAAACTGTATATTTTTAAAATCCAAATTTTTTTGAATAAAAATTAAGCCCCTATCTCTAGGGGCTTATTTTAACTGGTTGTTACCGGGATTTCATCAGGTGGACTGGCTGTAGTACCCTTATTTGCTTCCATTTGAGCCTTTAAATCTTCCTCTCTCTTGTTATAAAACTCTTGAAATTCTGCTCTCATCAACGGAAGTTCCATGGAATATTTCATATATTTCCACTCTAACTCCATCTTCTTTACATTCTTAGTAAGAAATTCTTCTTCCCTACGTAGCATATCATCATATGCTTTCTTCTCTTTTGCTTCTTTCTCTTTTGCTTCTCTCGCCTCTTTCTTCTCTTTCTGTAGATCTAGAGGTGTCTTCATTGCTACAATCTTTGCTTCGTCCATATTAACTTAAAATTACTGATTTAACTTCTGGTACTTTATTAAAATTTTCTGTTTTCACTGTCAACACTAGCGCATGTTGTGACACAAGGGCATATTTCTTGTCATTGTAATCAATTACCATAGCCTTAGTAGGGTCAAATACTAGCACAATATCCCCTAAATTATACTTCACATTATCACCTTTGGCTGCTATTACATAGTAGTCGCCCTTAGGTTTGTCACCATTGGCAATTTCTATGATGCCTTTTTTCTTCTCAATAACTTCCAGAAACACCATATCTGGCTGGAAGATCATACTCTCAATTGATTTAATTCTGTTCATTTTTTGTTTTTAAATTATTTACAAATATATAAATTATTTTTGTTTCTCCCTAATATAACGAACTTTATTTTCATAATGTTCTATCCTTTTATTCAAAGTTTCAACATCATATGGAAACTCTATTGATTCTGAAACACCTTCAAATCCCGGAAGTTTAGGCTCACTATAAGTGATTTTCACAAACTCTGTTGGGGTAATTTTCTCTTCTTTAAGTACGGTATCGTGATGTTCAATACCGTACTTATCTGTATAATCCTTATACTCAGCTATTAGCTTTGACTTCCGAAGTACAACTTCTACAGTCACTGCTGAGTGTAGTTTCAGATGTCCTACGTACTCCTGTAAAATCTCCTTCAGCCGGTCTAGTCTCTTCTGTTTTTCCATTTTTAAATCTGTTATCATAAATTTCTTTCTTCTCTCTCATGTTGTATGCTAGGAACATTGCGTTTGCCATAATATGCCCTACGTGTTCCAATCCACTTTCCGGATCTATATCCTCCCCCTCTAAAAAGGCCATCGTATGTCGTAATAATGATTCACACGTTTCAGTTATCGGAAGGCCTTTTTTGTAATTATGAGGGGAATATTTGACCGCCCCATATTCTAATACTTTGACTAGTGGCTCTAAGGATTTAAAATCCACTAAGCTCCATTGTCTTTTTCCGGTATTAAATCTGTCTGCTCTTTCCATTATTCAGTTGTGCTAAAGAAAAAATCTACCATCTGTTCAAGGTCATCAAATACTGGAATCTTTTTGGATTTCGCCAGCTCTATTTCCCGCGCGGTCCCTTTAGAGTCTTCCCATCCAGGAACTAAAAACACTGCTTGACTAGCTAAAAGCCAAGGTTGGCTATTGTCAAAATAGTCCTTATAATCAAACTCTCCATCAACTAATCCTTCAAGGAAATCATTGCATGGTACATACACTGCAAAACCTTCATCCCTTACTTCCTTAGCAGTGCGAATCATTCTATGCATATTTTGGATATAACCAACTGCATCAGCATTAAGCTTGCCAGCTACATAAACTCTAACCATTTTCTCTAATTCTTTTAAGTATATTTAGTGATTCTTGTGTTGAGGTATCCACCATGATATCTGGGTTGATATCTCCTGCGTTATATATCTCTGGTTTTCTCACTCCTTTGTTTGAATTCTGTGAATCATAAAGCAAGAATCCTGATTTTTTAAACACATCTATTATTTGTTTTATCATTGCTCCATCTGGGCAAGATGCTAAGTCATAGACTACCAATGCTTTAGATTGATCCATCATCTTCAATTTTAATTTCTACCTCTTTATGGCTATCTTCTCCGTACAATACAGCCATTAATTCTCCATTAGGCATTGCTCTTACTAACACATGTGCTACATCTTCTACTTTGTCTCTTGTTTCCTTGTCAATGAAGGCTACTTTTAGTCTCTTAATATTATTCATACTTTATTGTTTTAATTTATAAATATTAAATGGGGCTTTTAAACTATACGAAGGATTACGAGCATATATACTAAGATTTACATCTTTTCTAACTTCGCCTGTGATGTCATAAAATTTACCGTTAATTTCAGTAATTATATGATTTTCATCGTAATAAGGTTTGGCATCAGGAAATACTTCTTTAAGAATTAAATAGAAATGATAGCAACTTCCCTCTGTATACACCTGTTGAGAACCGATGAATGAATCTCTAATTGTAGATATGAATTGCTCTATCTTACTCATATTGCTCATAGTGCTCATCATCTTTAATCATTTGAATTGTTAATTCTTTGAATTCTTTTTCATTTATAGCTTTCAGTAAGTCTTTGATAGATAATGCTGATATTTGTATTACGTTACTTTCAGATTGACTTAGTTGATTTTTATAAGTAAAAAACCATTTGTTATCTGTAAACTGTCTTCTACTTAATGTACCTCTAGCTATTACAGGTATTATAAATCTTGTTGCTTCTTTCAGTTCATCCATTCTTTACTTCAATTTTACGTTGTGGTGATGTGTGTCCATCTACTAAATAAGTTACCTCAATGTAACCAAGTTGGTGCAGCTTTCTTACAGCGCTAGCTGCAGTGGGAAGACTCATTCCTAGCTCTTCAGCCAGCGTCAGATTGTTTTCTCCTGATTCCGGATGTAGATCCAGGGCGATCAGGACCAGCCTTTCTGTCGGTTTCAAATCCTTCATGTTTAAAATTTTACTAGTGTTCATCTATTTTTGTTTTAATTATGCTACAAAGATACTAAAGAATTTTCTTAAATGCAAATATTTTCATAAAATAAAAAATCCCTCTATAAAAATAGAAGGATTAATTATTATTGGCGGGAAAGTTATTTTAAACTGCTGTCAATCTCCTGGACAGGAGACTATGTTTTCTTTTCCCATATGTAGAAACTACAGGGGTTGAACCTGTGACCCTCCGGATGTAAACCGGATGCTCTCCCGCTGAGCTAAGTTTCTATTTGAGCAGAATATCAGATTCAAACTGATGCCTCGACTTTGGAAGAGTCATATGCTATCGCTAACACTAATTCTGCTTATGTTGCTGAACAAAGATTCAAACTTAGACTCTAGTCTCCAAAGGACTGTGTGCTATCATTACACTATTCAGCAATTTGTCTCCCTACAAGAATTTAAACCCTGACTCTGAAGTCCGTAGCTTCAGGTGCTGTTCCTTATACCATAAGGAGAATTGTTGGAATACCTGGATTTGAACCAGGAAGACCACCTTATCAGGGTGGGATGATAACCAGTTTCATCATACTCCAGTAATTGGGGTGTTAGAGGAGAATTGAACTCCCATGTCTTTTGGACTCCAGATCCACAATCTGGCGAGGGATAACCAATACCCTCAACTAACACAGTATTGGTGAGGAGGCTCGAACTCCTATGGTTACCTTGAAAGGGTAAAATCCTTACCAGTTAGATGACACCAACATATTAATGCTTACAAATATTAGGACTGCCATGGAAAGCAGTGGGCATTCCCTCCTCAGGAAGGCAGACTCGCCACTGTCCACAAATTGGACAAGTTTCAGCTGAATCTACGACTTCCCCCTTAATAAACTTGATAGTTGATTTGGACTCTTTCACTTGATTAAAATCCTTACACTTTGCATTTACGCATTGATACTTTGGCATATACTTCTGTATTTATATAGAGGGCGGTCCAAGGGTCGAACTTGGGACCTAAAAGTTAACAGCTTCTTGCTCTACCTAACTGAGCTAACCACCCTTATTATTTGTAGCAACGGAGAGACTCGAACTCTCAACCTTAAGAATATAAGTCTTCTGCGCTGACCAATTGCGCCACATTGCTGTTAGCAGGTAAGGAGAGGATCAAACTCCCGGCATCAGATTTTGGAGATCTGCGTTCTATCACTGAACTACTTACCAGTTTGTCTAGGTGAAGAGATTCGAACTCCTGAACACCTGTCTCCAGAACAGGCCCATATAACCTACTGTGGAACACCTAGAAATTGCAGTCTGTGAGGGAATTAAACCCTAATCTCTGACTTGACAGGCCAGCACATTAATCACTATGCTACACAGACTGTATTTGGTGGGAAAAAATCTTTTTAAACTGCTGTTGGCCTACTTAACAGTAGGTCGTCTTTTTCTTTTCCCGTGTGAGGCTCTACAAGGACTCAAACCTTGTCCACCTGAGTACAAATCAGGCGCGCTATCTGTTACACCATAAAGCCTTATAAGAGTGTGTAAATTAAGAATACCAATTTTACACACTCCATTTGTTAAGATTTACAATCTTTCTAATGTTTTACCATTTTCAGTCATTATAAAGTAGAAGTATTTTAAATTCTCGCTACTCTCCATGATAAACCAAGTTTCTTGTTTCTCGCTAAATAAAACTGCTCTGACATTTTCTGCATTTTCCTCTGGATATTCTTTTATACCCTCTTCGAATTGTTTTGAATTACCTTTTTTAACAATTCTGTAAGAATTACCTAGCACATAATTGTCAATAACTTGTTCAAACAAGTCATAATTATTTGAGCGTTCCTCAATAATTACTCTTAATGTATACATACCTATATAAATTTATTTATTGGTTACTCTTTTAAAGGTTTTCACCTTCCCCTTTTTGTGGAACCTTAGGGGGTCGAACCCTAAACCTTCTCCTTGCAAAGGAGATACTCTAGCCAATTGAGTTAAGGCCCCAAATCGTTGCGCATCTCAGACTCGAACTGAGGGCTTAGGCTTATGAAACCCAAATGTTACCTTTACACCAACGCGCAATATTAAATATGAAAACCTTTCATAAGTAAGTATAGAAGGATTACTGCCTACGTGTTAATCAAGCTTAAAACTTTACTTCTTGCAAAAGTTTCATCATTAACACATTCATTAGATATTCTATGAACCTTCTTAACAAACTTCTTTAATTCTTTTGATCTTATAGCGTCTTTGCTTTTTTGCTTTGTATCTTTATGATATCCTCCATCAATTTCAAAGATAACATTTTTTGATGGAATATAAAAATCCGCTATAAAAAAAGATTTATTTGTGTAAAAGATTCTTTGAAATTCGTAATCTAAATTTAGAGATTTAAGCACTGCCTTGAATTTTAATTCACTAGGGGTCTGCTTCTTAATTAAATCTTCTCTAAATTTTTCAGCAACTTCTCTTTTACTTGTTGTTGCCTTATCTGCTTTTTTAAGATTAGTTTTTTCTTTAACCTTAATCTTAGCATTCTTTCTTCCTAATACACTTTGTATTATTTCATGAATTTCTTCTACATCAGAAGAACTCATTACTCTTTTCCACTCTTGTTCTTTTAGCGTTAGTGACTTGTCTACATTCATAATTTATATTTTTAATATAGGAAGTCCCCCAGAAGTTTTTACTCTTCTCGCTAATTATCTGATATCTTGCTTCTTGTTGGAATTTACACTTTAGACCTACATCAGGAGGCGTTCCCATGCCTATGAACCCTGAACCAAGAACTTGTATATCAGATGTTTTCGTTGTTATCGGGGACACCTTGTTAATATTCTTAACTACTACCCAACTTCTACTCTTTATAGTAAGTGACTTAACTTACAGCATACTGATGCTTTCAAAGAGGACACACATAGAACTACATACTACATGTACAACTCCACAAAGATAAAACACATTTTTCTAATTTCCAAATATTTTATCAATTATTTTTGCGGAAGATACAGGATTTGAACCTGTGGAGCTTTTACACCCTCTTGTTTAGCAAACAAGTACAATAAGCCACTCTGCCAATCTTCCATTTTCAGTTGGTTACAAATCCTAACCAACTGGATTTAGAGGTCCTAGGTGGAGTCAAACCACCCTCTTCAGTTTTGCAGACTGAACCTTGTTCCTTATAGGACCTTAAGTTTGTGCCATAGGGTAGACTCGAACTACCAAGCTGAGGTGTTACAGACCTGTCTCCTGCCCTGGGTCTACGGCAATATTTGCGGAAGTAGGGGGAGTCCAACCCTCACGGCCTTTCACAGCCCTAGCACTTTTCAAGAGTGTGTACCTCTGTCTACTGGGTACTTCCAATTTAGTGGAGCTGGTTGGTTTCCATCCAACCTCTCTGGTTCTTCAGACCAGTGCTTTCAGCAGATTAGCTTCAGCTCCTTTTGGTACAGAGAGGGAGAATTGCACTCCCAAGGCTTCTAGTTCCTAAGACTAGCGAGTCTACTATTCCTCCTTAACCATCTCTGCATTTTGTATCCCTAGTAGGACTTGCACCTACATATCTTCACTGTTTAAGAGTGACGCCTTTACTAATTTGACCATAGGGACAAATAAAAAACCCCATCATTTACGATGGGGTTCAGAATAATTTCTTCTATGTCCTGTCTATAGAATAGCAATTATAACCCCATCTTCGCAGAGTGATAAATAATAACTAAAGGATAGACAAATGTTTTTCATAGTAATTTTCTTTAAGTGATACAAAGATAAAACATACTTTTGACATATCCAAATTTTTTTATAGAAAAATTATAAAAATTTTGAAAATGATTGGGGACGTTGAGTATCTCCCAAACAGACCCACCCTAACTTTTGCATTGGGGTAATACCGCCCCTTGTTAATAAGCACAGTAATGGAAAAGAATTTAACTTTCCACAAGACTTTGACTATCCCTGATTTCAAAGCCTTAAACAATAATAATGGCATTGACATTATTAAGAACCCTAAGACTGATAAACTGTTCTTTAGTTGCGGTCATACTACGGGTGCTGTTAGTGCTGACTATGCAGAGGCACCTTGTGCATCACTAGTTAGTGGCGCTGATAATGTAGAGTTTTGGCTCATACATAAGAAAGCAACTACCAATGTTGTAGCAAGTCTATAACATGTAGAATATAGGGCACAGCAATGTGTCCTATCTTTCTTTTAATCATCATGAAATAAGTCCAATTTACACCTTTATATATAAGCACAGTTATTAACTCACACCTAATCCTTAAGCACATGTTCTACTTAGTTGATGGAATGCTACTAACTTTCAATGAGTTAGTATCACATAGAGAATCTAACCGATAGAATCTCTAAAGTATTGGGAGTTGTGTAGATGTTTAAGACTGACACCACACACTCCCATACTTATCGTCCTTTCTTTACATTGTTTATTCTTTGAATACTATAATATATAGCCAAAAGATACAAGTAGATACACTTCTGATTATTCCTTTATGGATTAACCCTACGTGGGATTAGAAATGTTCTATGTAATCTCTCTACCTCTGAATATGTAGAGAGATTATTCATTAATTGAGTGCATAACAGATAATGCTGTTAGTTCTAGAAATAGGATTAGGTCTATACGATGCTTAAACTCAAAAACTTACTATTAATGACGATGTATTAAGAACTAAACAAGGTGAACCAATCGCCTGTAGTCATGCTTGTTTACTAATCAATGGAGAATATATTGATTGTGAAAAAGTAATAGATGTATCCGAATATAAATATGTTCATCATATAAATGATGAAGAGTTTGTATTACAATCGTTAAATGACCCTGATATGTCTAAATGGAATACTATGTTTAATAGAGCTATATATGTTCCTGTTATACAAGCTAAAATAGGAATAGAATTAGACACACTAATTGATTATTAATTATTAACATTTACTAATTACAGGAGGAAAGCATAATGAAAGCTGACTTATTACTTAATGTCTTTAACACCGATAAAGGTGTGAAGATAGCAACCGCTACATTCTTGTTACTTATAGTAACAATGATAATACTTGGATAGATGAGACTATCCAAAGAACAGAAACAAGGACTAGCACTATTTACAATACTTATAGCATTCGCTATAGTATGTATAATAGTGCTATCTTCTATACAGCACTAAACCTAATGTAAGTTCTAATAAATTCTAGACAGAAGATACGATGTAGAAACTCTCAAAAGGGGCCAATGAAGTATTTAGTTAGAACTTACATTCTCATTAGTAAATCAGCTGCTTTGAAGTAAACAATAGTAAAGTCCATAAAACATCACTATTAATACGTGGTGCAAGCGCAGTCTGGAGGACTAACTACCAGATACTATATTCCACACCAAGAGGAAGTGTTTATAGAGAAGATAATGAAGTTAAAACAAACTAGCCTAGTGAATGGACACAGGAGAGTAGGGACTTCTATACTTAGTTATTCTCACACTTGGAGAGACAGTTGATTTACTTTTAACTTAAAACTAGTAAACTTATATATTATGCCTAAAATAAAAGCAGTACAAATACGAATATGGATTTATACAGATAAAGGAAATCAATTTGATAATTGTAATAAGGCAGAGGAATTATTACAAGAAGTTACCAAATTTATTAAAGATAAAGGTTATCATATTCCTGAAAAAGTTTGTGGTGATAACCCAGACTTATTTATATCAATATCTTAATTTACTTTTAACTTATTGAAATAATACTATCTAATAACCGCCTCAGGCATTGAGGAATTAGAGAGATTAAGAAGTTCTCTATTCTGTCCCGTATACAGGAAGAATTAGGTTAAGTTTCTTGTATTATTTCAACTTATTAAAATACTAGTTTTTAATGTAAAGTTTTCTATTAGTCATAGTGTACATAAAACTATAAATAAACTTTAACTCTTCGTAAGATTATCAGATTAAATGTTACAGGAGGGCTGCGTCTCTAACAACGCAGGTATTAATGCACAAGGAACTACTTCCCAATGGTAGACTAGTATATAGGCTATGAAAGTCCAAAGAGTCATCTGACGTAGACAGCTAATACTAAAGTGCAGAGGGATAATATTAATCTAATCCTAAAACGTAAAGTATGGAAAAGAATGAAAAGAAATGTCAAGTACATTTAATACCAACTAATAAAGCAACTGTTGGAACTATAATGAAGTGTATTAAATTATCACCACTTTATGATAAAACTATTGATAAACCAATAGGGCAATTAACTATAAATATAAATCCTAATGTAGTTAATACTAATTTATATTGGGAAGCACAACATCTTTACATCACATCAGATGATGAGATTAAAGTAGATGATTATTATTATCATACTAAATATAATCATATTGTACAAAATAGGGCAATACCTAATATGGATATGTTTAAAGTTGGTTGTAGAAAGATAATAGCAACAACAGATAAATCTTTATCTTCATTAGAAGAACCGCATAAAGATGAGTTTGGAGATATGAGATACAATAAATTTACTTCTCTATCTCAACCTTCAGAATCATTCATTAAAGTATTTATTGATGAATACAATAAAGGTAATGTGATTAAAGAGGTAATGGTTGAGTATGTTGAAGATGGTATATGTAGATTTCATAAAAGAGCTGGTGGCTATACTGATGAAATGATTAAAGGGGGATTAAAAGTTAATCCTAAAGACAATACTATTACTATCAGAAAGATTAAAGATAGTTGGAATAAACATGAACATTGTACAGATATGCAGTACTACATGGAATATTGTCAATCTAATGGTTATGTAACTCCTATGGATTGGTTAGATAATTATAAACATTACTAACCATGAAAAAGACACTCAGACTATTAATCACATTAGATTGTAATCTTAAATGTGAATACTGTTGTAACAAACTACCTGATGTAATCAAGAAATTTGAATACAAAGCATTAGATGAAATTGATTTTAGCCTATATAATGCTGTATGTATTAGTGGTGGAGAGCCATTATTACAAAGAGAACTTATCTTCGATGTTCTAGAGCCTAAAAGAATAGAATTTAGAACCCCTGTATATTTATATACAAATGGACTTTTATTAACAGATAGGGATATACAAGTATTTGATGGTATTTCCATAGGCATACATTACAAAGAACAAATAAAAGAAGTACTCAATAAAATAAATGTTCTTTACGATAAAATAAAATTATGTGTAGAAGATATACACAAAGAAGAATACTTACCTAATATTCCAGATAAATACATTAAGACATGGTCAATGAATGACTGTTATAATAATGTAGATACTGAAGATTGGGTAATATTAAAACATTAATTAATTTTCCAAGCACAGGTAAGTCCTGTTTAACTCGAAAGTAGCTGTAATCCATGTTTCCCCAGGTAGTACGTAAAGTATAGCTTAGGCTAGAAACACCATTCTCAGGTGGGATGATTGGCCTATTCAGTGACTGCAAGGAAAGTTATAAAGGGGATTATAATACTTCGTGTATATAAACCCCCTTTATTTTAACTCTTAGAGACATCACACATTAAAATTAATTTAATTAATATTAACGTATGTTATAACTTGGTCGGTTTTTGTACAAGTGTGATGTCTTTATTAACTCTAGTGGATAACTGTTCAAAGGATTCCACTTTTAACCTCACCAACTATAGTTGTATAGAATATTGGTACAGTCGAAAACGGGGTGTAATAGGCTAGCTGTTGAGACCTATTTCCTATTGAAATCAATAACCTTATATATGAATGCACTTACAGAAATATACACAAGAAGAGATTTTATTCCCTTTTTACCACCTATACATTTTGATAAATTTGATGTAATAGGTGTAATACTAGATGCTCGTATTAAAGGTAATGTAAACATGCCTAGAAGAGTATTTGGCTATATTGAGGATAATCTTGAAGGATATGATCTTCAAGATACAAATATGACCTTAATCTGTAAAGATTTAGAGGACATGGATACAGAAGACTTTGCAATTTGTTTTAGAGATTGTAAAGCAACAGTTAGTAAACTTGAATACATACTATAATACTATGATACAATTTTGTTTAGCTGTAGTGATTTTAGCTGTAATATTAACCTTTATATTTAGGGATGCTTTAGAGTATTCTGAAGATAAAGAGGATGATATTCCTAAAGCTGATGGGAAGTCATAATCCTTACAAAATGACATAAGGGTACAGATATCTAACCGATTAGTACTGGCCCTTTTCAATTTGAAATAACCAAACCAACATATGCACAATGAAGAAATATCTTTATCTAGTTACACTCCTTGTGCTATTAAGCATGAGTTGTAGTGAAACAAATCCTAAAATTGGGGAATTTGATTTGACAATTCAAATGGTCAACACTAAAGAACCATATAACTCTAATAAATGTGAAACAATTCGTAATATAGATAGTAAAGGGAAATTTATATCTCTTGATACTACTTTCACTATGACATCACAGGAGTTATATACATTAGATACAGTTTTGCTAACAATATCTCGTGCAACTTTATTTAATAAATATGATGTTATATCATTTAGTAATAGATATGAAACATGCCCAAAAGTTATATTAGTTTATAATGGGACATTAAGTATTTATTATGCTCCTACATTTGGGGAATTTGATGATCCTATTTTAAATCTATTTGTAGTGCTTGGAGAAATAATTGCAAACCATAAATCCCAATAATATGATTATAATGTTTTTTATTGAATTATTCCTTGTACTTGCAGGAGTATATTATGTAACAGTTGTGCTTAATTTTATAGGAGTTCCTATATTTAGCGCAGAAATAAAGCTTGAAAATGCTTTAAAACCATTCTATTACTGGCGATATGGATGGGAAGAGCCTGAAGTTATTGTAAGGGCTAAAAAAGGACCAGGTGACGAGATTGTTGACAACCCTAAAATTGAAAAGAAAGAGAACCTCAAATAATCTATAAAGCAAATTAATCAAAAACAATTTTAAGTATGTACAGTCAAGAAAGAGAATCAAGCGCGCCTAAGAGCATGAGAAAATTAATTCTCGGTGTTATTGCAGGCATTTGTGCCATTGCTATTATTGCTTCAATGGGAGCAATCATTGAAACCAATGAAGCAGGGTATTTTCAAATTAAACAAGCCGCTATTAGTGGTGACATGTCAATTAAGTTTGATGCAGGTACTTATTTCCAGAACTTTGGTACTATTACCACATATAAAAATGTGGCTACAGTAGGACTAGGTGCACATAAAGGAGAAGGTACTGCCGATGTTGATGCTGTTAAAGTTATCTTCAATGATGGCTCTATGGCTGATATATCAGGGTTAATCAGAATTAAATTGCCATCAGATCCAACAAGAGCAATGCTATTAAAGAGAGAATATTCAGAAGGATTTGATCATTTTATTAAAAGTGGGGTAGTACCAATTGTATCTAATGCAGTAAAGCTAAGCGCTAACTTGCGTTCAGCTCAAGATGCATATACAACTTTAGCATTATTTCAACAAGCAGTTGTTGATCAGCTAAGAAATGGTATCTATGTAACTAAATCTGATAAAATTATTAAAACAACAAGCACAGGTGAAACGGAAGAGCAGAGGGTAACGGCCATTGTATATGATGATAAGGGCAATCCTCTACGTAATCCAAACAGATTGCAAGAATTAGGTTGTGAAGTTCTTGAGTGTGTGATTGATGTTCCAGTATTTGATACAAAAGTACAGGAAATGATTTCAGCACGTAAAGATGAGGCTATGAAAACTGAATTGGCAAAACAATCAGCTATTAGAGCTAAACAAGATGCATTAACTTCAGAACAACAGGGTTTAGCTAACGTAGCAAAAGCCAAGTATGAGATTGAAGTTGAAAAGATCAAAGAGGTAACCGAAGCACAAAAAAAGTATGAGGTTGCTGTTCTCAATGCTAAACAAGCAGAAGAGGAAAAGAAGAAAACAATTCTTGAAGGACAGGCTGAAGCAGAAGCTAATAGGCTAAAGGTTGCAGCAGGTTTAAGTCCACAAGAAGCAGCAGAATGGAAATATAAAACAACTGTAGGTGTAGCAGCAGAATTAGCTAAAGCAAACGCAGGAGCATTTGTTCCTTCTATCCTAATTAATGGAGGAGATAAAGGACAAAATGCTAGTCCATTGGATGCAATAGGTATCAATATGTTCTTAGATATTCAAGAACGTATTAATACGGGTAAAACAAAAAAATAGGTAATCACTACCTGCCTAAACAGTGAACTAAATCAATCCCTCTGCTTGATAGCGGGGATTGATTTATTATAATTTGAAATTACTTAACCTAAATATACTATATTATGAGATCAATGATAATTTTAATGGTTGCGGCTGTACCAGTTGAGAAACTTCTCGAAGATGTCGCTGATGCTATAAAAGCTTTAACCAATCAATTAGTTATTGGAAAAGAATTGGAAGATATTGATGAGGACATTAAGAAGAAAGTACAAGCAACTACAATGATGCTTGGAATGAAAATGGAACTTGGAAATGATCCAATGAAAGCTATCCAAATGGTTGGAGAACTAAATCGCGTAGAAAAAGGAGCAAATCTTCTTGAAAATTCTACCAAAGGAAACGCTAACTAATTAAACAAGGGCATGTACAGCAATTTTAACAACTTAATATATGGATATTAGTTAAAATGACGTGCCCTGTTTTGCTTTTAAATTAATAAAACTACAATATGTTCACAATATCAGTAACCCAGTGCATTGTATTAATAACAAGATACTGTGATTGTTTGTACATTCAACGAGGGCTTGTTAACTCTAAGTGAAAGTTACTGATATTTCTTTAATAATTGGTCAACAAAATTTGCTTTTCTAATAAATATAGTTTATATTTGTATACCAACAAATAATAAGCTATGACAATTAAGAAATGTAAAAAATGTGGTAATATATTACCAATTGAACAATTTCCTTTTCATAATAGGAGATTGAATACACATGTGGCATATTGTGTAGAATGTTTTAAAGAAAAAAGAAAAGAAAGAAGATTAAATAAAATTGAGGTATATAAAAAAAGAAATCTTGATTCTTATAAAAGACATAAAATTAAAAGAATTAAACAAGTAACAGAATATCAAAAACAAAATAAAGATAAAACAAAAATTTGGAGTAGAACTAAAAGACTTAAAATTCAAGATGAATGGAGAGAATGGAAGTCTACACTAAAATGTACCCTTTGTTCTGAAAACGATGCATCTTGTTTAGAATTTCATCATACAGATCCATCTACAAAAGATGGATTAATTTCTAAAATGAAATTTTCTAAGAAGAAATTAGCAGAAGAATTAAAAAAATGTGTAGTTTTATGCTCTAATTGTCACAGAAAATTACATTATCATAATATTAAACTAATAACTTAAAATATGTTTACTGAAAAAAAGAAAGAATTGTTTTCTGTGCCTAGTAAGAAAACATCAAATGTAAGTAGTTCTTCTTTTGTAAATAAAGGAATGGAACAATCAAATATTGTCTTAAGCGGTAATCTTGCGAAAAAGTATATTTCCACAGGAAACCCCTTTGTCGATCAATTTGGTGTATTAGGTTCTTATAAACAACCACGCTCTTTCAATGATATTGCAAAGGATTGTGAAACTGTTTGGAACTTTGATCGTAAGTATGCCATCCTATTTATATTTTATATCAGGATGATCACGAGGATTGTACAATTGTTCTCGGGAGTTAGCACTAAAGCAAGTCAAAAAGGCGCAGAGATGCGACATGAAGGTATCATGAGAATGATATGGCTTAGCAAGAAAGATGCTAAAGTATTCTGGGCAAACATTGGCCTATTTGTATCTGTTGGTTCATGGAAGGATATAATTACCATGCTTCAATATGATTTGGTATATAATGGTTGGGAAGGTAGACAGTTAGATTGGGAAAAGATGGGCGACTTAATTGTTACCGGCTTGAACAATGAAAATACTGTTAACTTAATCAAGAAATATTTACCACAGATTAAGGCTAGGAGTAAATGTACCACAGTTGAATCGCAAGCTGATACCATGATTGGGAAGTGGATTTGTAGTAAGTTATCAATAACTTATAAACAATACCGTCTTCTTAAGAATACTGGTACTGCACATGAATGGCAGAAACTAATTTCACAGAAGAAATTCAATGAGATTGATTTCAGTAAGATTCATGGTCGTGCTTTGAACAAGTTAGTTAAGAGTAAATTCTTAACCAATCAGAACTTGAAGACAAAGTATGAGGCTTGGATTACAGCACCTGAGACTACTAATGTAAAATTCACTGGATTTGTGCATGAAGTTATGGAACTTTGTAATAAGTATCGTAGCGCTGTAAATATGCCTATTCATGAACAAGAGACTGTTAATAAACAGTTTGAAACACTAGTAAAGAAAGGTGGAGAAAGTAAACAAACCAATTTCATTGTGGTTCGTGATACTTCGTCTTCAATGGGCGCTACATGTACAGGTACAACCTCTTCATGTTATGATATAGCTAAGGCTATTGCTCTTTATTTCAGTGCATTCCTCAAAGGTAATTTTGCTGATGCATGGATAGAGTTTAATAGTACTGCTAAGATGCATAAATGGCAAGGTACAACAGCTGTATCTAAATGGTTTGGGGATTCCTCAAGCTATGTAGGTAGCACAAACTTCCAATCAGTAATTGAATTACTTTGTAGAGTTAAGGCAAGTGGTGTGAATGAAGCTGAATTCCCAACAGGGATTTTGTGTATAAGTGATTAACTTTCAGTCACCTCATACAGTAATGTATGTGTAAAATGTCGTAAATTGCGGGAAACCCTTTAGAGTTTTTGACTACTAACTATTCATATTAATATAGAATAGGGCTGAACTAATTATTCAGATATAGTAAAAAGGTCAGAAAATTAGGCAATCCGCAGCCAAGCGTCTTTAAATTTCCATTACAAATTTATTGTATTAAATTTGGAAAATCAAAAACTATTACTTATATTTGTAGTATTAAATACTATAAATATGGGAAATAAAAGAAAGTACAAATTTAATGAAAACTATTTTGAAACAATCAATACTCCTGAGAAGGCCTATTGGTTAGGTTTTATTGCAGCAGATGGTTATATAACTAAAAGAACTCAAGGACAACATGTATTTGGAATAACTTTACATGAAAAAGAACCTTTAGAGAAACTATTACTTTGTTTAGAAAGTGATAAAAGAATTTTAGAATATGACTGTAGTAAAATGTTTAACAAATATTCAAATAAAGTTGAATATAAGTTATTATTTGTCAGTAATAAGATGGTTTCAAATTTAGAAAAAAATGGAATAGTAGAAAGAAAAACTTTCAGACTAGAATTTCCGCATGATATAATAACAAAAGAACTTTATCCTCATTATATTAGAGGTTACTTTGACGGTGATGGTAGTGTATTTTATTCTACCGCAAGAGGAATAAAAGATGAAGTTTTATGTGTTAGTATATGTGGAACATATAGTTTTTTAGATTCTTTGAGAAAAGAATTAGATTTTCTAATTGAAAGTGATAAATGTTTATATAAGGATGAAAGAACAGGTACAGATACTTGGAATTTAAAACTTTATAATCAATTAAGAGCTTTGAAATTTTATAGATATATTTATCAAGATATATCTGATAATATTTATTTAGTTAGAAAAAAGAAAAAGTTTGATGACTACATAGAGATGAAGGTTCAGAGACTACAATCGACTATCCTAGAGTATAATAGGATAAAGGTATAGTCCAATCTTAATAGAGATATTAAGTTAATACAAATGGGAGAGTTTAATCCTACTAACTTAGGTAGAACCAATGTTGAACAGGCCAGACTCACCTTGAGACAAGCAGGTTTCTCAACAGAATATGCTAACAATTTTGTTATTGTATTATGGAATCTACAGTCTAACTATTATGGTAAAACTACAGGTAAGAAGTTTGAAACTTACGGCGATGTGCCAGGTGTATTCTACTTCTCTGGATATAGTGCAGCAGTCATTTCATTCTTAACAGATGAAATTAAGACTCCTTATGCATTATTTCAGAATGCGATGGAACAAGAAATACTTCAGATGATTGAAGTATAAGATATTAAACGTGCGCGTGGAAGATTGGGTAAAAATCCCAGTGGGCTAATAGTCCTAATAGCTCAATGTCAGAGCATCCACCATGTAATTTGTGTTAAAGACAGTCCCTTGATAAGACCGCTGGGACAAAGCGACAAGTTTACTATATTTACTGCTTAGTAATCACACCAAAAGCTTTAGCCGGGTACATAAATAGAGGGCTGCGTCTCTTTATACGCAGGAACAAGGGTGTAAACTGCAAATCATAAACTACTATGATTCAGCTAAAATGAGAGTACTGATGTGAGATAATTAAGGGCGAAAACTTGCACCCTGTTAGTTATAACTCTTCAAGCTTTTGTAATACACAAAGGTACTCTCATAATTATAAGGTGTGATCAGCAAATAAAATAATATTATGTTATAGGTTCAAGTCCTATATTCCGCATCTGCGGGATTCGCCCAATTGGTAGGGCAAATGATAAAGCACACCTGTTTCAAGGACACAACAGCAAATAAAACTTCCACCAAAACGGGAGAGTAGCTCACTTGGTAGAGCATTTGATTCGTAATCAAAAGGTAGCTGGTTCGACCCCAGCCTAAAATATGTGTCCTGATAAGAAGACAAACAGCAATATAAACTACACTTATAATGTCGTGGTCACTGGTTCGAGTCCGGTAGTAAGAAGAGGCCCGTATGCGGTCGAAAACTTACTTAGCTCAGTTGGTTAGAGCACGTAAAAAGTCTTCTGTTATTTTTAAATTAAATTATTAACTTAACCGATAAAGCACAATGAATGATGTAATTATTCAAAATGGTAAGCACTTAACTGTAGCTAATATTACAAATACATTTAGTAAATTACCTGTAGGTAATTATGTATTACAATTTAATGAGATGTCAGGTTTCTATTTGGAAACACAAACACCTTTTGATATACCTAAGAATATTTATGGTGATCTATCTTACACAGAAAGATGGAAAATTGCATTTGAAGCCACTAATAAAAATCTTGGTATATTATTATCAGGATACAAGGGTAATGGCAAAACTTTAACTGCCCAATATTTTTGTCAAATGATGAAATTGCCTGTAATATTTATTACACGTGCGTATACTGGGCCAGTATTTGAATCCTTTATATCTAATCCATTATTTAACAATTCTATCATCTTTATTGATGAATTTGAAAAGTTATATAGTGACGATGAGGGTAACGGTGATGCTCTTTTAGCTCTTATGGATGGTGTTTATACTACACATAATATATTCCTATTAACAGCTAATGATACTAGAATAATTAATGATAAGTTTAAAAATAGACTTGGAAGAATTAGGTATCATAAGAAATATTCTAGTATTGAACCTTCAGTAATTGATGCTACTATTAAAGATTTATTGAAGAGAAAAGAACATGAAAAATCTGTTAGAGCTACTGTTGATTTAATTCCAAATCTTAGTTTTGATATCTTAACTACTTTAATTAAAGAAGTGAATCTATTTAATCAGCCTGCAACAGACTGTGTAAGATTCTTAAATCTTGTTAGAGAAAGTATTTATTATGATATTTCTGTAACTAACGGTATTGATAGAATTGAGTGTTCTTCAAGAATGGTAATGGTTCCAGAAGGTTCTGTAGATATTTATTATATGAATGCAAGGCCTAAAGGAACTAAGTGGCCAGAAGGAAGACTTAATTTACAAAATTATGCCCTTGAAAAAATTGATGGAGGGTTAAAATTCAATTATGACAATACATATACTGTAATGTTATTAAGATCAGATTCAGAAATATTCACATTTTAATCACCTAATAATTATAACAATGGTAAGAATAGCAATCTATAACTCAAACAGATTTGAGTTAAAAGAAAAGAAAAGCTGGATTATTGGTAAATTACGCCAACAACTAGCTGAACAAGAATCTGCAGCAATAAGTGCAACTGATACTTTGAAAAGAGTTGAGGCTTCACTAGTAGCAGTACAAGCAGAAAAAGAAAAGCTTTCTTTAGAACTTGCCGAGCTAGAAAAATAGCATTGGCACATAATAAGTAGCCATAGTAATATGGCTACTTTACAAGGACGTAAACTGCAAAACTAAAAAATCAAACTTTAACTTTGAAATAAACGTGTCCTGTTATTTATAATATTTAGACATTTCTCGTTGTTTATTAGAACTTACATAATTGTAAGGTTCTTCAGCACTTAAAAAAGTCATACCTTTATATGATTTTCTTTTATGCCTTACTATTTCTGAAACAGTGGCTGATTTCATACCTAAAATATTTGCACATTCATTCATTGAACAATAAGTGCCTATTAATGTAGATGTCTTAATATCATAAGCTTTAACGGAAATACACTTTCCATTCAAAACAGTAGCATATTGCATTTTCTGTTTAGTTATATCTGAACACTTAAATTTAGTTTCATCAGGTTCATAAATATTATATCCAAATTCTCTTTGATAAGTTTTATAATATTCAATATTATAAATTTCCCTTAATGCTCTATTTTCTTTAGAACATTCCTCTAATATGTAAAAGGCAAATTTATCTTTTCCGTACTTATCATAAGAGCGTTGTAAATGTATTGAATGGTGATTACCTTTCTTTAATTTATAAGAATGTTCATATTTTCTATTATTTAAAGCCTTAGTAGAACCTATATACATTTTATTATTCACAAGATTTTTAATAGCATAAATATATGCGCTCATATTATTATAATTTAATTATAAAGATATTCATAATAATTGAGAAATCCAAATTTTTCATAAAAAAAGTCACAATCAGCAACTTAAAAAATTCAATCTGCAAATTTGAAAACAATAGTGACTTGTTCTTTTTAAACTTAATAATTTTAAATATGTCAAAAGAAAAATCAGGGGGAAACCCTACAGTAGAAATAGGAGATTTAGTAGTTTTAATTAGCTCTAAAGGAGGAATTCCTAGTAATTTATTAAATACTATTTTTGAAGTAACTGCCCTTCCTCAAGGTAATCCACCACATGTTCAAGCCCTTTCAAAAGAATCAGGGCAACTTTGGACACTTTATTGTAAATCTGATATTTATGTCAAGGCTACTAGAGAAGTTCAAATAGAAAATTATAAGGCTAAATTGGTTCTTCTTGATGCCGAAGCTAAAAAGCTAGTTGAAAAGATAACCTTCTTAGAAACATATGCTTCTGAAGAAGAATTTGTAGCACATAAACTTGAGGCTATCCTAAGTGCTCATAGTAAAGGCACTTCTAAAAAGGCTAGAATTGAACAGATGACAGCCTTATTAACAGAATTGAAACAAAGTGATATTCTATAAAAATTGATTTATGAAAGTCCTAGTAATAACTATTATAATCCTATGTATAGTTATACTAGGATTTATATTTTACAAATTAAGTAAATTTAACCCAAGAATTTGAATATGAAAAGATTTATTGTAATGCTTTGTTTACTGTCTATAGGTATAGTAGTACAAGCACAAGTTCAAAAAGATTCATCCCTAGTTACTAATTCAAATGTTGAAAAACTTATTGATAAGTACAGTGGAAAAGTTGAGGCTGTTCTAGTCTCCCTAGCAAAAGAATTGAAACAGCCGATAGAACATGTTTACGGTATTCTTGTTAAACAACAGGTTATAAATTCTATGGTTTATTCTGTAGTTCCAATATTTGCCTTATTATCTTTATTTATGGCTTATAGAAATGGAACACATAAAAAAGCAGATTTTGATGAAGGTAATGCCCTTGCTGTTACAAGTATTATATTTTTAATTTTAGGTATTATTCTTTCTATAGCGACAGCTTTTGCACTTGTTCCTATATTTACAGGGTTCTTTAATCCGGAATATGGGGCGTTGAAAGATATTGTATCATTTATTAAATAAACTAACAATTAAAGCCTCTTATGGAAAACAAAGTTGAGAGCAAGAATAGTAAGCCAAAGGTAAATATCTGTGGCGGAAGGTTGATGGGAGAAATACACCCACAGGACGACAATGAAATGGTGTACTTAGAATTAAGGCCCCCAAAGATTGTCCGCAATCCAAGTCTGCATATTAAAACACAAGCAGAATATGATGTGATTGCCCGATATAAGCATCTTAAAGTATCAGGTGGTGTTCATTTTACAAGGAACCATGATATTGTTGAAGGCAGGCTTACCATGTACTTCGAGAACAAAAAGAAGTTGAAAGACTTCAAAACTACTGAATCTATTATTTGCTTCAAACATGAAGTGAATGGGTTCCTTAGACAAAGAACTGAAGAAGATAAACTAACTATCTCCAAACACCATTTTAATTATTAGGATATGAATATACCAGCAACAAGAGAACAGGTAGAAGAAGGTAATGTAATTAACCAATTCCCTAACAGAAGACAACGCAAATTCAATATTGTACCTAATAGTACAAAAATTGCTAAATGTTCTATGTCTGAACCTTCGGTATATCGTACCAATAAGTTTGGACCAAAGAAAAAGAAATAAAAATCTCAGTCGGTTAGGTGAGAAGAAAACCCTTGGCCTATACTCTGGTATTAGAGTGGCCTTGGGTTTTTGATATTGCTCCATAGCTCAGCTGGACAGAGCGACAGATTTACAATTTGGAAGTCTCAATAATTAATATTATATTTGTCTAAAATTTTGCAATATGCAACATCATACGAAAGACAAAGGAGACACTGGAGTTGGCTTTGTAATAGCAGACTTAATGAGTAAAAATATACAAGTATGTATCCCAATTTCTGAACATCAACCTTATGATTTGGTTGGTATAAGAAGTAATGGAACTACAATTAAAATATCCGTAAAATATAGAAAAGCTTCAGAAGGAACCGTAGATATACAATTTAAAAGTGTATATTCAGATTCTAGAGGAAGTCATTCGGAATTTACAGATAAATCTTGTATAGATTTAATGGCAATTTATTGCCCAGATACTCAAAAAGTTTACTATATAAATCCTTCCAACTTCAATTTGGCGGTATCCTTAAGGATATCCCCAACCAAAAATAACCAAACCAAAGGTATTCTTTTTGCAGACAGTTATTTAATCCCATAGTTCAACGAACAGAACGAAAGTTTTCTAAACTTTAAATCTAGGTTTGATTCCTAGTGGGGTTACTATGTTTAATCTGTAGGTCGGGGGTTCGAGCCCCTCTGGAGTAACAAAACTAAATTTAAATTTTATGAAGAAAGTATGGATTGCTTTTATAATAGCTGTAATATTAATAACAGTTATGATGATAAAATGTAACGCTGACCTTGATAAGTTGAATAATACAATACAAGAAAAAAATCAGCTTATAGGACAAAGAATTGTAATAGGTAAAGATACTGCTGTAATAACAGCTTATTCACTATTAAATGACACTTATATGACTAGTAAAGGTATAGAAATATCAAGTCAATTCGTGGATAAAACTTTAATAATCACAAATAAATAACAAAAAACAATTATGAGTAAATTTGTAAAGAACCTTGTTAAAGATTCCAAGGGAATCAAAGAACAAAGAGCAGTGATCCTTGCTAACGAAGCAAAGAATGCGCAAGAAGATTTAACCAGAAGACTCATCAGAGAGATGGATATTCTTAAGGTTAAAATGTTAAACCTTGAAGATATGTCACCTGAGAATGATTATTCTCTACGTCCTGGTGGAAAAGGCTTCAATGCTGCAACTTGGGTAGCAGAAGTTCAAGCTACTAAAGTAGCTATCTTGAACAAAGAAGTTGAACTTAAATTAGCTCTCGCAACTACTGAAGAGTGGTTTGCTGAAGAAACCGAAAAAAAGGCTAAAGCTTAATTATGAGCCGTAAAAGAGTATATTTCTCAAAGTCTAATGAGTGTGATCCTAATGATGCGCGAGCAGTACATGAGATTCTCAACTCATTAGATATTGAGGTAGTAGAATTTAAAGGGGGAAAGTATGATCCAGCCATCGTTGATGATTGCGAGTACATACTCTTTTTGCCTCCTAAGAATTCTTTAAATCCAGGTACTGAAGGTAGTGGTGAATCTACCTATGATATAGGTAAAGGCCAGTATGATCAATTTGAGAGATTTCTTAATAGTGATCATGAGGATAATACATATATAGTCTCAGGTATTTGTGGTAACACTATACTAGTAGATTATATTGATACCTATGAAGAACATGAATCAGAAGATCAGAGTTGGGGTAACTATTATGGATATTTTGAAACTGATCAAGCAATGAAAGATTTCAGAGTTCATCTTGGTATGGCCGAAGATGTTAAATCTGAAGTTACCTATGATTTAAGTGATGATTTTGAAACAATGGTTGCTCAAATGGAAAAAGAACTCGTAAGAGTAGCACCAGCATCACCTAAACCAGCAATGGTATGGATGGGTACAAGATCACTTCAACTAGAAGAAGGCCCTATGCTTGCAGCAGCAGCATATCTAGGCTTAATTTAATTTTGGAAGTAAGTTTACTTCATATATTTTTACATTTTTTATTAATTACATTTTAACAATTACAATCATGACAAAATTTAATGGAATGATCGTTGCCGCAGTGAACCCTTTCACACAAGGCAAGAATGACAAAAACGGAAAAGCTCCAGTTATTTTAAACGTAGTAGCAGGTAATTTCCCAAACCGTAACGTAGTAAGTGGCACAGTCGCTGAAAACATCGGTCTTGAAAAGGGTAAAACTTACTTACTTTCAGTGAGAGAAGGTGAGCCTGATGCAAAGTATGGCAGACAATTCGTGTATTCTAAGCTTAAGGAACTTACAGCTGAAGAAATCATGAAAGCCCCTGCAATGCTTGGTGAAGCAAACATCTTTAATGTAGAAGCTTCAACAACTGCTGAAGTTCATGCAAACAAAGAGTTTGAGAACATTGAAAGAAAAGGTTAATAAACCTTAAATAACTAACCCTACATAAGCACAAGAAATAGTACATTTACTACTTTCTTTCTTGTGTAGGGTTTTTATTTTTCCTGTTTTAAAAGAAACAATTAATAATTAAAAAAAATATGATCTTTTTTGTATCAAAACAGAAAAGAGTTTTTGCTGATACAATACAAGAAAGAACAATACAAGACTGTCTAGCATATTTTGAGAACATTAATGAAATTGCCGTAGATACGGAAACTCAAGGGTTCGACCCACATACAAAGAATGTCCTATCAATCCAGATAGGACATTTTGAAAATCAGTTTGTGGTTGACTGTACAACAGTTAATATAGCACAACTGAAACCTTTATTAGAAAATGAAAATAAAGTATTCTTATTTCACAATGCAAAGTTTGATTTAAAATTCCTTTATAAGCATAACATATACCCTAAGAAAGTATATGATACGTTTTTAGCAGAGTGTATTCTTACAACTGGATGGGAAGAAAGAGAACTTTCATTAAAATGGGTAGCTCACAAGTATTGTGGGGTTACTCTGGACAAATCAATACGTGGTACTATACACATAGAAGGATTAACTGATAGAGTTATAGTCTATGGTGCAGATGATGTAAAGTATTTACCACTTATTAAGGAAAAACAATTAGTGCAAATAGAACACTTCAATTTACATAACCTGTTAAGGCTTGAAAATGAAGTTGTAAAAGTATTTGCAAGAATGGAGTTCAATGGAGCTCCGTTGAATAAAGTGAAATGGCAAGAAGTATCTGAGCAAGTTGAAACTAATGTCAAGGCACTTGAAGAACAAATGGATGCCCTTATTTATACTCATGGAATAAAAGATTTACCTAAAGCAAATGTACTCACTAAATATTGTGAGATATATAAGCAAGGTAATATGTTCTTTGATGATAAACAAAGAGATTGTAATATCAATTGGAGCTCACCAGCACAGAAAACTAAATTATTACAAGACTTAGGTCTTAAAGTTACTTCAGTTGATGATAAAACATTACAGAAATTAAAAACACAACATCCAATTGTACCTTTATTAATTACATATTCAAAACAAAATAAATTAGCAACATCCTTTGGTAAAGATTTTCTTAAATTTGTTAATCCTGTAACTGGTAGAGTACATGGCAATGTCTGGCAAGTGCTTTCAACCGGCAGGATAAGTATCTCAGAACCAAACATTAACCAGATTCCGAGTCATGGACCTTTGGCAAAACTAATTCGAGCGTCTTTTGAAGCTCCGAAAGGTTATAAATTTGTTGGAGGTGATTATAGTGGTAGAAAAAATAAATTGAATTTTATTTGGATTATAGAGTATTTATTCTTATATTTACAAATAAAATTAATAAATTATGTATTTTAATGAAAAGAAAATAATTGAAGACTATTTAAATGGTAAAAATACTAAGCAAATAGCAATTGAACTTAATACCTACAACACATCAGTTAGACGCGTATTGCTGCGTAATAATATTAGATTAAGAAGTCAATCAGAGGCACAAGTTAAAACTGTGAATAACTTTTTAGATTTGTCTAATGAAAATGTGCAATATTGGCTTGGATTCCTTGCTGCTGATGGTACTGTGGGTAAAAAAGATTTTTTAGTCTCTCTAGAACTTCAAAGAAAAGATTTAAATCATTTACTTAAATATTGTAATTTTATAGGAATATCTTATAAAACTATAAAATACCCTAAATATAACACAGTAGGATATAGGGCTAATTTTCGTAATAAAGAAGTAAATTTATATTTAAAGGCGCTAGGAATTACTGATAATAAAAGTAAAACTATTAAAATAAATTTTAATTTTAATAGACATTTTATTAGAGGAGTTTTTGATGGTGATGGATATGCTAGACTTCTTTCCGAAAAAAGAGGAGCCTATGAAATAGCTACTATGAGTTTAGATTTTAAAAATCAATTATCAACTTTTTTTAATAATAATAGTATTAAACATACTGTAACTTTACGAAAAGATGGAATATTTCTAATAGGAATATATACCCAAAATGAAGTGAAAAAATTTTATAACATAATTTATGATAATGCTACAGTATTTCTTGAAAGAAAGAAAGCTGTTATATGCCCTCTATATGAAGAAATTCAATTAGATGCAAAACTTTCAAATTCGGTGAACTAAGCATGAGAATACCGAGCCAAGACATTAGAAATAATGTAAGGTGTACAGACTAGACGGAAGTTACCTAAGTACATATAGTGTATAAGGTTAAGGTATAGTCGAAACAGAACAAAACTGTTTGATGGAGTTAAGAATTATAGCAGAATTTAGTCAAGATCCTTTATGGCTTGAAGTATTCAAAAGAGGTGGAGATTTGCACTCCGAATTATGTGCAGCTACCTTTAAAATACCATTGAGTGATGTTAAAACACCTTTCCCACCTAAGCCAAGTTTTACATACAGAGATGTACAGAAGACGGTCGACTTTGGGTTAGCCTTCGGAATGTCAGAATTTAAATTATCTGATACAATACAAGTTCCGGTAGATAAAGCCAAACAGATCATCAAAGACTTCTTTAAAATTGTTCCAAAAGTGGAACAGTTCTTAAATAAGTTAGGTGAATTAGGTAAGGCAAGAGGTTTTATAGCCACTCCAGAACCTATGAAAAGAATTCGTTGGTTTCAACAATGGGAACATGCAGTAGAAACTAAAGATTTTAGAGTAATGGGGGAAATTGAAAGACAATCAAAAAATTTCCCAATACAATCAACGAACGCTAATATTACTAAGCTGGCCATGTGCAACTTACAATACCTCATTGATAAAGATAATTTACCTGTACAAATTGTAATGCAGGTATATGATGAACTTCAATGTATTGTTAAAGAAGAATTTGCAGAAGAATGGAAAGTAATCTTAGAACAAGAGATGATTAAAGCAGCACAAATAATAATAAAAACAATCCCAGTAGAGGTAGATTGCAAAATTTCCTCGCATTGGCAAAAATAATAAACACATGGAAGAAACTTTTATAAAACCAGAAACAGCAAAACTTGCTAAGTTAAAAGGATTTGACTGGCCTGTACATCATTATTATCAAGGTGAACATGCAGAAGTTCAAATATGTGTTCCTGTTTATAATAGGAATCATTTTAAAAACCTTTATTCAGCGCCAACACAAAGTTTATTACAGAAGTGGATAAGAGAAAAGCATGGTATAAATGTATTAGTATATACCGATGATACCTTATCTTTCTTTTGGCAAATTCAATCAGCACATCCAGCAGCAAGTTACTTAGGTAATACCTTATATAGCAATAATGTTTGGTGTGGTAATTATGAAGATTGTCTTGAAGATGGGTTATTAACAATACTTAAACTCATACCATAATGGAAGACACACTAATATCATTTGAAACAGCTAAATCAGCTAAAGAAAAAGGATTTACAGAAGGAGACCATAAAACAATTTATACAGAACTTGGAAATATAATGTATGATGAAGATGGTTATTCTCCAGAAGTTTATTTATTAGCTCCAAGTCAGAACTTACTTCAAAAATGGTTAAGAGAAGTTCATAAATACCACATAACAATAAATATCAAGTATGATCACTCTACTGAAAGTGTCTCTGGATTTATTATTAAAATATTCAACTTAAATCAACAATTCCCTTATATTTGGTATTGTGACTTACATTTATTAGAAGATGGATTATATCAAACTTATGAAGAAGCCTTAGAAGTTGGATTACAAGAAGCGCTTAAATTAATTAAATAATGACAAACTACAAACACGAAACAAAAGGAGTTATAATCTCAGCTAGGGATTATGATAAGCTACCTTACAGTGAAAAGAGAAAATATTTTACTACCTACCGTGAACCTACACATAAGTTTAGTGATGGTGAAGAAAGTGGAATAGATCTTTTAGACATTGTTACAGGAGTAGCGGTAATATCAAGTTTATTTGATAATGACTCTAGTTCTTCTTTCGACAGTTCATCAGATTCTTCATCACCATTTGATGGTGGAGGTGGAGGTGACTTTGGAGGTGGAGGAGCAGGAGGAGATTGGTAAAAACATGGAAGAAGCTATAAGATATTTAGCGACTCTAAAAATTAATCAATGGCATAACATTAATGATTCTCCTGCTAAAATCAGGGACAATGTATGGGAAGCTATTGAACAAGGTTTACTAGATGGCTATAGATTCATGATGCATGAGTCTATAGACTATTTAGTAATGAAGACCCGGAATGCAGAGGATGCAGACCTAAAGATGACTCTAGCACAGATTGAACGAGACTATCAAAGTATTGATTGGTTATGGTGCAAATTTGCAGAAGAAGGACACATAATGGAGATTACAGGAGGATCAGATCCAAATGCTTCACAAAGAAGTACGATTAAGTCAACCAGTGATCCTATATTTAAAGAATTAGTAGGCAAATCCTTAATAGATGTTGAAGTACTTAACTTCTTATATAGGAATTGCAAGACAATTAAAATAGTTTACACAAGAAAAGAAGATGAGCCAAAACTTTAAATCAAAGCAAGAAATCCAAGATTATGGAGTTGAAGTGGCTAATTCAAACCAGAATGTTTTATTTGAATGGGCCACTGGACTAGGAAAATCTTTAGCAGCAATTAGAGTAATGGAGGCTTATGGTGGACGATGGAATATTGTCATTGCTGAAACTAACCATGAATCTAATTGGAGAGAACAGTTTAAGGAGCATGGTAAAGAACATCTTTTAACTAATGTAAACTTCTTCTGTTATCAATCCATGAGTAAGTATATTGAGAATGCTAATTTCATCTTTGATGAGGGGCATCATATACTTAGTGAACTTAGGTTGTCACATCTCACTGATATAGTAACATGTCAAGTAGGTAAGAGAAATGTATTTCTATCTGCCACAATGACATGGTTTCAAAAGAGCGTTATCACTTCAATCATTCCGAATTTAGTGGTATTTAAAGTTACTTTGTCACAAGCTATAAAATGGGGATTATTACCTAAACCTAGTGTGTACTTGATACCTGTACAACTGGATGATACAATAAAAAATCAAGTATTTGAATACTCCAAGTCTAACCATGTTAGGTGTACTGAAGCAGGAGCATACAAATTAATTAGTAGCAGAGTAGAACTGTACAAACAGAAATACTATGATACTAGACAACACTGGGATAAAATACGTTGGCTTAGAGCAGGGGGAATTAGGAAACAATTCTTAGCAGATTGTAAAACTACTCATGCTAAAATTTTACTAGAGAAACTTCAAGACAAGAGACTTATTTGTTTTGCAGGATCTATACCACAAGCAGAAGAACTTAGTGGAGGTAATGCTATACATTCTAAAGTCCCTAAAAAACAAAGGGAGGTAATGATTGCTAATTTTAACAATGAAGAATCACATAAATTATTTGTGGTTGATATGTTGAAAGAAGGCATGAACTTAAAGCATATTGAAGCCGGTATAAATGTTCAATTGGATAATGTTGAAAGATACTTCACGCAAACTCACGGGCGCGTACTTCGTTCTCAGTTCCCTGAGCAATATATCTTATACGTAGAAGATACCCAAGATGAAGTTTATATTACTACTGCACTTGAAAACTTTGATTTAACATACGTGAAAAAAATTAACTTAGACGAAATTTAATGACTTACACAAAAGTAAAACTAGCACAGTGTCCAAAACCAGTTGAGGTAGATGTATACTTCACTGAAACTGAAATAGAAATTCCTGTTGGGGAAAATGACACTATTCCGGACACAGCCATAGAGATTGACGAGATTAATTACGATGGAGATATTTTAACAATATTTGCATGGTATAAATACAGTGATTTAATTGATGAAATAGTCGGACATCTTAAAAAGAAATAGTATGAGAAGTAAAAAATCAGCTAAAAAATCAAAACTATCAGCAAGTCTTTCAAAATATTCTGGAAAGACTCTTGCTAGATTAGTTGCTTTAAAAGATATAACTGCAGAAGGTTGGCATCAGGCCTTTCCTTATGAAAGAGATATCTTAGAATTAAATGCAGCAGATTTGGAATTGATTTATGATTAAAACTGCAATTAAACCGTCAATAAAAGCAATAACAAGACCATTACCTGATGTTTTAGGGAGTATTATTAAAGCCCTAGAGCAAGAAGGAGTTCAATACAATGGTTTAAGTGAACTTGCTAAAATTATCACTAACCGATTTAATGTAACTGTAACTGAAGATGATCTAATAAATTATTATCAGCCTAGGATATGTGAGATAGAAAGTGAGTTATTGTATAAATTATACGGATATTAACCTAAACAAAATAATAAAAATGAAACAATCATTCAAAGAGTTTTTACTCTTACACAAACTTGCTGTTGAACTAACATCTAGAATTTCTTTAATTCTATTTATAATTGCAGCATTCTTAGGCCCAATAATTCCCTTTCACGGGTTTATGTTTGGCTTAATCTTTTTAATCTTTGTGGTACTTATTGTATCAGTTCGCTTAGAATATCATATTGATGATATGGAAGAAGATGATTTTACAACCTTTCTAAAAGATTTTAAAGATAGGTTAGATAACCGTGACTGTGAAGAATGTGCTGATAAAGATTCTTGCACTATAAAGGAGGAAAAAACAGATGAACAACCAGTTTAAACCAATTGAGGTGTACATCCATGATTCTGTCAATGACAAAGATGGACGAATTCACCGTATTACTGCCTGTGGTCTTGGATTTAAAGGCGTAGGAGTAGGTGTTGGGATTTCTATTACTAATCCTGTTGACATACATAATCAACAGTTAGGTCAAGTAATAGCAAAAGGTAGAGCATTTAAGAGCCCTTGTGTAAGTATTTCTATAATGCCTAAATACCCTTTAACAAAAGTTGCTATCAATAAAATGGTAGAGAATGTAGTGGCTGATCTTAAAGCTCATCCAGATGCATTCATTGGGGGATTTACCAAAAAGTTTAAGAAAACTAAACCAGTTGAAGTTCCTTTAAATGGAACAATTCAAGAAGAACCAACTTTACATGAAAGAGTTGTAAAAGAAGCGTAATGTCTGAATTAAGTATTAATTTAGATAAGTTACAGGAGTCTGGGCTGTTCATAGAAGAGTTTGTATATTTACAAATGATTAATGACGGCCTAGAGCCTGAGGCTTATAAGATGAGTGACAAAAATGCTCTTCAGCATCTGTCTGAAGGGTTATGGATTAAACCTACTGAAGGTGGATGGGAATTGCGATCAAAAGCAGTAGCCTTATTCACGGTAGTTTCCATGGTAAATTTTGATGAGTTTTGGGACGCATTCCCCATAACAACTCCAAAAGGTAGAACTCTGCGTGCAGGTTCTAAAGAATGGGGTGGAAAACCTACCAGAGATTATCTGGTTTGTAAGAAGAAATATCTAGCTAAAATAAAAGATAAAGAATCACATGATAAGATTGTGGCTATTATCAAAGCTAGATTATACAGTGGAGATTATGAATATATTAATAATCTCGAAACATATATTAATCAAGAAGTTTGGCAGAAAGATGTCAAATACTTAAAGAACGAGGGGGACTGGGCACACCAGAGAGTATGAGTGAATTATTTGATAGCGTATTTAACCAGATACTTGAAAACAAGTCTCTGCGTGAACAAGGTAAAGATATCTGTATTCCTTTCCCATTTCCAAGATTCTCCGCTGAGATCCCTGGAATTCAGAAAGGTAGATACTATATTGTAACGGCAAATAGTAAAGTGGGTAAGACTCAAATATGTGATTTTTTGTTCATGTATGGCCCTTACAGTTTTACTAAAAATAATAACACAAACATAAAAATACGCATAATTTACTTCACATTAGAAATGTCCAAAGAGGATAAAGTCAAACAGGCTATATCCCATTTTTTATTTATTTTAAAGGGAATAAGAATCCACCCAGATAAAATGGATTCAATATTTAAAAATTACATACTAGAAGATCCATTAGTACAGGCTATTGAAGAAATTAAGCCTTATGTATCAGATTTTCTAAGTCGTGTTACATTCATTGACCACACAAGAAATCCGTATGGAATATACAAAGCAGTACGAGAGTATGCACATGCGCATGGACACTATATAGATAAAGAAGGAACCACATTAAATACAGAATGGATTGAATCGGGATTTAATGAAGAGGGTAAAAAAATCTTCCAATATGTTCCTAATGATCCAGATGAATTTGTAATTGTAATAACTGACCATGTCAGTTTATTAACTCCTGAAAAAGAAGGAACATTACATGAAGCTATTGGTAAACTTTCATCAAATTATTCATTACATATCAGAGATAGATGGAAGTATATTGTAGTAAATGTGCAACAACAGGCAGCTGCACAAGAAGGTGTAGAAAATGCCGCTGCTAATATGATCAGACCATCAGCGAATGGGTTGGGAGATAACAAGCTAAC